>QFCD01000810.1_pt1 | contig 283122 bp, 254 predicted proteins | sample 5346081 | NCBI WGS metagenome assembly QFCD01 (sample SAMN09062251, study PRJNA434731) | Human gut metagenome, whole genome shotgun sequencing project. | isolation source: stool timepoint A gemcode assembly | host: Homo sapiens | collected 2015 | reverse complement strand
CTGTAGGGCGTGCCGTCCTTGCAGACCGCATGAACGGCCGCAGGGGCAGCTGCCGCAGCGGTGACAGGTGCGGCGGTGCCCTGGGCAAAGGCGGAGCCCATCACCAGCGCACCCATGGAAAACATCAACGCAGACAGTTTCATAACGAGACCCTCAACGAGGCACGAATATACGTGCGTGACCGATTAACGCTGGCCGACAGCGGGCGTTGACCAACCCGAGGGTTTGTCAGAAGACAAACGCTGCAACTTTGATCATTCCGCAACAGTCGGCGACGCCTGGAGGCGCAGACGGCCAATGCGGCGCCGGCGCCATCCCAGCATAGGCAACATCAGATGCCCCGGCGAAGATTCAGGCGAATGCGTCGACACCCTGCACGAGCCGCTTGGCCAGACGGGGCTGCCGTAGTTGTTCCAGCCACCATTGGAGTGCGCGGCCTTCACCGTCGCCATCGCCGCTGCGCCAGCCGACGTAGAGCAGGTTCGGCTCGCGTGGATCGGTGGTGCGCTTTTCGATCAGATCGCCGCGCGCGAGCAGCGACGCCACGCGGTGCCTCGGCAGCCAGCCGACGCCCAGGCCGTCGCGCTGGGCCAGTGTCTTGGCGCGCATGCTGGGCACGGCGAGCGTGGGCTGCCCGCTGAGCATGCCGTAGGCGCGGCCGGCAGTGGTGCGCGCGGAATCGGCCACCACCACGGCGCGATGCCGGGCGATTTCCTCGCGCGTGAGCGGCGCGTCGATGGCTGCCAGCGGATGCCGGGGCGATACGGCAAACACCCATTCCACCACGCCCAGTTCGAACCACCAGAGGTTGGGAATGGACGGCGGCTCGTTGGTCGCTCCGATGACGAGATCGGCGCGGCCATCGCGCAAAGCCTCCCAGGTGCCGGCCAGCACTTCGTGCGTTACGCGCAGCGCCACGCCCGATTGCAACGCATCGAACGCGTGGATCACGGGCATGAGCGATTCGAATTCCAGCAGTTCGTCCGTCACGATCCACAGGCGGTCTTCCCAGCCGTTGGCCACCTGCCGCACGCGCTGCGTCACGCGCGACACATCTTGCGCCAGCCGCGCGGCTTCTTCCGTGAGCAACTGCCCGGCGGGCGTGAGCTGCAGCCGGTAGCGGCGCCGGTCAAACAGCAGGGCGTCGAAGCGCTGCTCCAATTGCCGTGCGGCGTACGACACGGTCGACGGCGCCTTGCCCAGTTGCGCCGCCGCGCGAGACAGGCTGCCCGTTCGCCGGATGGCCTCTAGCAGGGCCAATTCCTCGTCTGTCAACATGTGCAATTCCTTCGAACGTGTTCATCGTCTGGATCGTATGGCAAACCGCTTGTCCGCGTCCACGCTGCAGTCACGCGATTGTTCTAGTTCAACTTATCCCATGGAGGACATCATGAATCGCTTCGAAGGCAAGACCGTTCTGGTCACTGGCGGCAACAGCGGCATTGGCCTGGCAGCCGCCCAGGCATTTGCGCGGGAAGGCGCCCGCGTGGTCATCACCGGCCGCGATGCGGCAGCACTGGAAACGGCGCGCGCTACGCTAGGCAGCAACGCGGTTGCCATCCGCAACGAAACCGGCACCGTGGCGGCCGCTCGCGAGTTGACCCGCCAGCTTCAGGAGGCCGGCGTGCGTCTGGACGCCGTGTTCATCAACGCCGGCATGGCCAAGTTTGCCGCCGTCCCGGACGTGGACGAAGCCCTGTGGGACGCCACCTTCAACGCCAACGTGAAGGGCGCGTTCTTCCAGGTTCAGGCGCTGCTGCCCATCCTCAACAAGGGCACGTCGATCGTGCTGAACGGCTCCATCAACGCGCACATCGGCATGCCGAATTCGTCGGTCTATGCGGCGAGCAAGGCGGCGCTGATCTCGCTGGCGAAGACGCTTTCAGGCGAACTGATCAGCGCCGGCATCCGCGTGAATGTGGTCAGCCCCGGCCCGGTGAGCACGCCGCTGTACGGCAAGCTCGGCATGGATGCCGATACGCTGTCGGCGACCGCTGCACACATCCAAAGCCAGATCCCGCTCGGCCGCTTCGGCCAGCCGGAAGAGATTGCTTCGACCGTGCTGCACCTGGCGGCACCCGAATCGGCGTTCATTGTCGGCACGGAAATCATTGCCGACGGCGGGATGAGCCAGCTCTAACTCAACCCTTGTTATGGCGTGCCGCACACCGCGTGTGGCACGGCTGGAGATCATCATGAAGATTCTTCCCAACCTGGTACGCCATCTGGGCGCTGCCCTGATCGGCCTGGCCGCGCTGCACGCGCATGCCGCACCCGTCGTGCATGACCGCATGGTCGAGGCCGCGGGCCTGCAGATTCACACGCTGCAGGCCGGCAACGGCCCCGAAACCCCCGTCGTCCTGCTGCATGGCTATGCCGAGACCAGCCACATGTGGCTGCCGCTGATTCCGCGTCTGGCCGATCGCCGCGTGGTGTTGGCGCCAGACCTGCCGGGCGCGGGCACCTCGGCGATTCCCGCGTCGGGCTTTGACAAGACGACGCTCGCGCAGGATATCCACGCCATGGTGCAGGCCATGGGCTATCGCAAGGTCAAGGTGGTCGGCCATGACATCGGTCTGATGGTGGCATACGCCTATGCCGCGCAATACCCCGACGAGGTGGAAAGCGTCACGCTCATGGACGCCTTCCTGCCCGGCGTGGGTGACTGGCAAAAGGTCTGGCTGCTGCGCGACCTGTGGCACTTCCACTTCTATGGCGACACGCCGCTCAAGCTGGTGCAGGGCCGCGAGCGCATCTACTTCGAGCACTTCTGGAACGACTTTGCGGCCGATCCCAAGCACTCGGTGCCCGAAGCCGACCGCCAGTTCTACGCGCGCACCTACGGCCAACCCGGGCGCATGGCGGCAGGGTTCGAATATTTCCATGCCTTCCCGAAGGATGCGGTGGACTTTGCGGGCTTTGCCAAGACGCCGCTCAAGATGCCGATGCTCGTACTGTCGGGCGAAAAGGCTTCCGGCGCCTTCCTGATCGAACAGGCCAGGATGGTGGCGACCAACGTGAACGGCGTCACCATCAAGGACTCTGGCCATTGGCTGATGGAAGAAGCGCCCGAGGCCACCATGACGGAGCTGGTGCGTTTCATCAACGCCCCCTGTCTGCGGACAAAAGTTACGTTCCCTGGGGGACGTTCTAAGTGATTGATTTGCAAGGGTCTTGTTCTGTATGACTCAAAGTTCACTTGCAAAGTTGAGTTCCCTTGGCGGCTTTGTCCAGCAACGCGGAGAGAGCAAAGTTATGTTCCCCAGGAGCCGCCAGCCCTCGCCAGGCTTGGCTTTATTGGGGATGCCATCGCAACTGTTCAGGGATGCATCGCGCCAGTAGGGCGGTTACATCGCGGTTGAACGCTTGCGCTGACCAGACTGTTGCTCAGCGAATCCGATAATCGAAGAAGTCTGCCTTCTTCAATAGTAGTTCCTGTGCCAGTCGCTTTTGGCAAACCTGTTGCAGGTTCGCGCGTGCAGTGCTGCAATGTCTGAGGAAGGTCGATTGGGCCGAGACCAGCGAGGCACTATGGCCAGGCAAGTACTCTTTCTCGACTTCGATGGGGTATTGCATCGAGGCAACTCCTATCTGACGCCGGAAGGCGTTGTCAGCGGTGCTCCTGGCCAAATCGAGCTGTTTGAATATGCCGACCTACTAGCCCAGTTGCTCGAACCTCATCCCCTTGTTGAACTGGTCTTGTCGACGGACTGGGTGCCAAAGTTTGGCTTTGAGCTCGCTCGGGATGCTTTGCCAATCGAGGGCCTTCGGCATCGAGTTTCGGCTTCGACATTCGATGGCGGCATCGATGACGTGCTGTATTGGTTGGAGATGCCCAGAGGTCGCCAGGTACTTCAGTACGTATCGAGACACCGGCTCACTAATTGGCTTGCGCTGGACGACAGGCGCGATGGTTTTGAGTCTTGCCGCGCACGCCTTGTTCACTGTCAGACGATGGTTGGGTTAGGTGATGAAGCGGTACAGCACCGACTCACTCAACTGTGCAAGGAGCACTTCTTGGGTGCTGTCTAGACACAAGGCCTGCCGACATTGAGGCGTTCTTCTGCCCGAAGAACACCGTTTGCATATCGACCCACGATCGGCGCTTCTCAGCCAGGAACTGACGTTCGGATTATTCCAGTGCACGGACATTAACACCGAGCTGCTCCTCCTCCTACCTTTAACCTATCTCGTCCCGCCGTTTTTTTGGTTCATCGCCGATCTGCGGGGAGCAGAGCGACCGAAAGCGCCTGGCTGCCGACGACCGCAGCCGGCCGTAGCCGACCCTTCTGCGACGTTGGATTGGTGTCGATGTAAGGCTGCTCACCAATCCTCAGCAGTCGTTGAAGCCGTTGGCCCAAATGATAACGGTGCTAGTTCTCCTGGCTGCGTCCGTAATCCGCATTTGACAGCAGGATGGTCTACGGTCCAGCCCACGGAATACCGATTCGAAGCGGTTTGGTTACCGCTTCCTCAAGGTAAGGCCATTCGCGACACGATTTACCAGGTCCAAGGCTTGCGCCTCGATCGCGCCGAGGAGCGTCCATTGGAGAGTAGATCGACAGCCGTGCCTTCTAGGCGACGCCATTCAGTATTGGATCGAACTGGGGTCATAGTGATGAGATGCGCCGCGCGCGGAGGCCCGGCAAGATTGGCGATCATCGCGTAGCTCAGGAAAGGGCGGAGAGGTCCTCTTCCAGTTCGCGTACTGCTTCTGAGATGTGCATTTTGAAAAGTTCATCAACGCGCGCGTCAGAGAGCTTCGAAATTTCCCGATTCGAGAGCAGGGCAAGAATGCGCCGTTTTTCAGCGGTCGGCATGGAGTCGAAGTTCGGTATGTAGCGATGCTGCTCCTTCATAGACCTCTGGCTCTCATAGAATGTCTTGAGAGCTCGTTTGACTTTGATCTTTGAGGTCAATGAAAAACGCTTCATGAGCTGCTGGACAGTATTGTCGACGGCGCGAAGTTGCGACGTGTCGGTAATCTGGGAAAAATAGAAAACCCAGCCTAGCCGCCTGTTTTCGAAGATACAGCCCGTCATCCGAAGATTCAGCCGCCATTCGCACAAATCTAGTGCGCGCTTTATTTCCGACACGGATTTTGTGGTGACAAGCTTATGCCGATAAGCAGTACAGATCCCCGCCAACGAGGACTCGAACTTGTGAACGCTCTGTTTGCGGATACTCAGGCGCAGATTCTTGCAGAGGTATCCTAGAAAATCGAATTCTTCGGTTAAGTTCCCGCATCGCGTCTTGGAGCCGTCGACGCCGGGTGGATGAGGTTGCAGTCCGATCTTTTCCAGATCTTTGCAGACCTTCTTCAGGAGAATGCTGGCCTGGCCGGGCTTGCACAAAATCAAGACGTCGTCGATATAGCGTTCGTAGACGACATCGGGCAATGCCGCCATTCTTTTGTCGAATCTCAGAAGAAGGATTTCTGCAAGAATGTTTGAGATCGCCAGCCCTTGGGGTACGCCCCGGCTATTCGATTTCGCACCCCTGCCGCCTTTTTTGTCGGGAACTGTCGGCGTGACAACCGCCTTTTCGATTAACGCAAGGATTTCTGGCTTGCGGATTCGCGACCGCAGAGCTGCGCGCAGTTTGTCATGAGGGATGCTCGGGTAAAATTTGTGCAGATCAATCTTGACGAATTCGGAGTAGGCGCCGGATTGTAGGGCACCAGAGATACGATTGATTTTTGTTTGGGGAATTTCGGAGACGGCGTCAGGAAAAACCTTTGCCAGCATCTCGACCAGCGCGCGCAGCGTGACTCGATCGCGTACTGTGGGAATGGACAATGCCCGCGGCGGGCTATCTGCTCCCTTTGAGATCAACTTCTGTTTGTAAGCCGTGAATTTGTAAGTGCCAGAGATGGCCCTTTTTTTAATCAAGCTTAACTCAGATTTCAGATTCTTCTGAAATAAATTTGGCGCGATTCTATCGATGCCAATGGCGCCAGAATTCCGAATCTTATTGTCGAAGACGGCAGTCAAATTTGACGCGCGAAATGCATTCGCGAAATGCCTGGCAGCCGTCATTTTGTCACGATCGTCGGGAGGGTAAGCGTGTAGAGAGTCACGGCGATGGGCAGCGCGTACAGGCCGAGCAAGGTGACCGTTCGCACCACGATGTATCCCCGTGCGCGTGCGGAGTCACCGAGGGAGGGGTGGCGCGACGTCAGTTTCCCCGTGTCAAACACGCGGGCGCACACGTCGTCGAGGGTGGTGTGATTTTCGACTTGATCGAGCAACGCGCCATACTCCTTCTCAATTTCTTGCGGACTGAGGGGCGGGGGATCTTGCTGCGCCCGTCGATAGAGTGACTGGAGCGCAAGATAATTTCGTTGCATTTCCATCGACCGCCCTCTGAAGTCGCGGCCTGTCACCATGAGGGAAACGACCAAGAGAGCGATGGACAATACGGCGGCCAGGATGTCCGTTTGCGAGCCCAAAATGTGGGGGAAACGAATCGCGACGACCGCCAGCACTGCGCCGCAGAACGCATACCAGATCAAAAGCGCCTGGCTGTGGAAATCATTCTTTGCCAGTCGAACCTGAGCTCGAATCCGTGCCTTGTAAGTGAACCAGATGTTGTCGAGCGTCATATCCCCGGACTCGCATCGAAAACTATTGTTGATGGGGAGCGAGAGATGCAGAAACGAAAAACACCCTCGAAAGGGTCAGCCACATCGCTGTGGCAACGGCAACCATCACCGTTACTTATTAGAGCCGCCCGTAGCGCAACTACGAGGAAAAACCCGCCCCCCCGGTTGCAGATTCTACCGTAAGCCATATCACGCTGGCGGGGGCACAAACCTTTATAATGCGAGCAGTCTGGATGAAGCGAGCTTTATTCAACTTGCGTGGCCCCTTGCCGAGCGACCCTGAGTCTCGATGATCCAGCGAGATGCTCGGCAAGAAAATATGCCCCTGAATGCTGTTTGAAAAGAATGAGTCGCTCTGCCGCGAGCTGATGCGCCAGCGCGGCACCTTCGTATAAGGCGCCGCGGCTTCCAGGGAACGAGCCCCAGACGCTCGTCCGTCAGGAGAAAGGCAGGTCACGATAACAACGCAAATGCGAGGGTTGAACGCAGCGGGAGTCCTGCCATCCGGCAGTGCCGGCTACCGTGCAAAGCGTCCCGCGAACCGTAGGCTTCGTCCCATCCTGGCGCTTGACGGTCTGGATGAGGCGGCGCGAAGGGTGCTGCCGCGGCCGATTTATGGGTACATCGCGGGGGCGGCAGAGGATGGCAAATCGCTGGCGGCGAACCGATCGGCGTTCGATGCGATCCGGTGCCGTCCGAAGATGCTGGTCGACGTTTCCCGGAGAACCCAGGCGGTGGAGATCTTCGGCACGATGTATCGCTCGCGGTTTGGGGGCGCGCCTGTCGGAATCAGTGCGCTGGCCGCATACCGCGGGGATGTAGTCTTAGCGCAGACGGTCCAGGCGAGGGCATGCGATCGCCTTGCTACGGGCAGAGATCGATCGGAACATGGCGATGTTGGGGGTGACGCGCGTCGAAGCGCTGGAAGACACACGACCCGTCATCCCCGGGCGTCGTCCTGAGCGTGGGGCGCCCGGCACTGGCCACTCTCAGGGCCCGCTCGATGCCTCCTGAGATGCCGCCGACCCTTCCGTCACGCGGCGGCGCCGCTGCGTGATGTGACGAACGGCGCAGTCGTGACATCCGGGTGCGGGCGCTATGCAATGTCTCTGGAAAGCAGGACATCAATGCTCGCCCTACGCTTGAGCATCGTCTCTCGCTCCCCGGTTTTCAGAAAGCCATTGCGCTCCAGCGCTATGATCGATCCGATGTTTCGGCAATCGACCGTGGCGGTGGCGCGCAGGGGTCCCGCTAGGCGCCGGACACGCTCGAGTGTCATCGCGATCATCTCGGAGGCATAACCGAGACCCCAGAACGCCGGCGCGAGGAGATAGCCTAGCTCCCACAGGTTGTTTGATTGCTTCATTTGAATTAATCCAACGGGTGCCCCATTTGTGATGGGGCATGCCACATACACGTAGGATTGCTCCGATGGATGCGGGCGGTGCCGATCGTCGAACTCGCGGAGGCTAGTGGGCGGCGGCGCGGGGATAAAGTCGTAGATGGCATCGGCGGATAGCAGCGGGAACAATTGGAAGGCGCTGTCCTCGTTCCAGGGATGCAATATCAATCGCGGCGTAGGGTTAGGCTGACTAGTCATGAGTAGATCGACAGGCTTCCCGTGCCTTCGAAGCCGGAAATCACCAGCGTGGTGGTGCGCAACGCCTGGGCGATGGCCTTGAACGAGGGATAGTGGCGTTCTATGGTGGCAGCCGCAGACAAGTTTGGATGTCGTAGGGTTCGGCATACGGTCAGTGCTGCGTCTTCGGCCGAATGGGCTTGCAGCTCCTTGAGCATGAGCATGCCGAAGGCTGCCGCATACAGGGGTTTGACTGGCCATAGGTGCGACACGACGACTTGGTTACCCGCGGCGAGGCTGGCGGCCAGGCCCTGGTTGTTGAAGTTAAAGCTCAGGGGGGAGGTGCCACCGTCGCAGACATTCAGGAGAATGGTCCGGCGGCTGGCAGGGCTGTGGCGCACGTTGCGCAGCGCAGCAACGGGAATGATCGAGGCTTCGGAGAAGTAGATGTGATCTTCGTGATCCTCCCAGTGATCATACTGCCCGTGAGCGGAAATATACACGTGGGTGTTCTGGTCATCGTTCATTTCCGCCAGGAATCGCTCGCGGGACGGATCGGTGATGATCTTGGCGGCGCCGCCGAACTCATTTTTGATGCATTCGACTTCCAGGTCGTGCGTAAAGGTATGAGACGACAAGAAGAAGATGAACTGTCTCGTTTCGGGTTCATCCGCTAGATCTTCCAGGCTGACAGAAATCAAGGGGGGAACGATGCCGCGCGCGCACAACGCACCCTGCAGGGGATGGTTATGGGATGGGAGCAGGGACATCAGCTTGATCTCCCGATAAATGTCATTGTGGAGACGGTAGTGGTCCGCGACGGCTTGGTTCAGCCTTTCAAAATCTTCATCGGTATTGGGGGTGCCGAAGCGTTCCTTGTCGATGCTGAAGTTGGCCTCCTCCTCGCCTAGCATGGAGATCGCCACCTTGTTCAGCCGATTGACCAGGGCGATTAAGGTGCTATAGCTCTCGCCGTTGTCCTTGTCCTCGAACGTGACACGCTCGGATTTGCTAAGGAAGGATAGTTTTTCTCCATGCGTGGGCAGCAAGAAGGCGTGCGCGACATTGACGGGTGAGGTGTCGTCGTGGCCCTTTAGCTTCTTCAGGACGAATAGCAGATCGTCGTATCGGTTATGCTGAAATAACGTCCAGCACAACGGCCCCAGCAGGCTCATCTTGCCTTGCTTGTATGCCTCCAGCGCCGGCTTCTCCAGGATCTCGACGATTTCAAGCAATAACTTTCGCTCGGCGCGCACATTGCAGAAGTAGTGTATGTGTGCCTGCAGCAAATCCGTCGCAGCAGTCAAATATCTGGAATTTTGATAGGCGTAGGTGATGTGGTCAATCTGATCGGTGTTCGCGTCATTGATCTTCGTCGACAGAAATAGCGATTTTTTTGCGGCCTGATGGGCATCGACTGGGGGATATGCCTTGATGAGCCGCAGCGCCTTCGCTTTCTTCTCGGAATCGTACGAGGCGGCCCATGCGGCCATCTGGCACATGGCCGGAAATGTATTGACGCCAGCTTTTTGCAACATCTCCAGGAGGGACCATAGCGGCATCCAGATCTCGCGCGCGAGGTCGGGCGTAGCAGCCATTTGCCAGAAATAGCCGTACATGATTTCCACCCATTGCAAGAGCAATAACGGGCTACGTTGCAGATGCGTTTGCATTTCCTGCTCGAAAAAAATGCCGACGTGCCCGGTAGCAATGGGGACGCAAGACTCGTTGGTGCGCTCTCCTGAAAAAAAGGAAAAGATGGGAAAGGCTAGCCGGGAAAGGTGGCCTTCTTGTTGCATCTCGATTAAACGACGCATTTCCGCGAGATAGAACGCGCAGGGAGCAAATGAAAATTGCATATCCGACATCATCGATAGCTTGGAGTCAGGTCAGGCGGTCAAACCGCGGCTCGCGCACGCGCACACGCCGTGCGCAGCGATGTATGCCGGGCTCACAGACGATGCGCCGGTGCGGAGCGAGCCGCCGCGCGACCAGTTGGGAATCGAGTACCGTTGAGAATCAGAACCATCAATGGGGCTATCTCATCGCCACGACGGATGGCCCAAACATCTGAAGTCTTATGCCATGTGGCCGCCGGGCCACCGGTGGCTCTCCTGGAACAACGCTGGCCACGAACTCCCGAGAGTTGAGGATGGCAGCCTGAAGCTCAGTTGCGCAATAGACTCATTTCCCCTACGAGGACAAGGCGACCATCGTCGTTAAGGCGACCACCGCTACTCCTAACCAGCGAATCTGATCGCTGCGAGGTTCCTCGCCGACTAGGAAGTTCACGAAGTTCTCGCAGTTCCAGTGCCAGAAGTCATAGGCGGCGGGGTTGGCCATGGCCAGTCGCAGCCGGTGATAGACATTCGCATGCTCAATTTCGGGCACCCGCGAAACTGTGATGACGTCCTGACCGCCACTGAAGGTGTGGGGATCCGTGAGCCGAATATGCGTCTGACGGCCGAAGTCGACTACCGAATTGTCCCGCAAGGCGAGGCCGAAGTGGAATCCTGGGAGGCCTCCGAGCTTCGGTCGCTTGATCTTGTAGATGCCTTGATCGCGGAGAATTGTGTGCAGGCCGTGCATGAGGTGCTCCTTCATTTCATCGTCAGCAACCAAGCTAGCGCCGCGACCACGCCGGCACCCACCAGCAGCTTTTTCACTTCTTCGGCTGCCTCCGCCTTGGTGGCATCAGCGCGCGCTTGAAACTGGTGCATCAATGCTTCCTGATATGCGGTGGGCTGCGTCAGGCCGCGCTCCCACTTCGACACAGTCATGAAGTGCGCGCCAAATAGCTGCGCGAACTCTACCTGAGACAAGTTCAGGTCTTTGCGCAGCGTCACGATTTCCTGTGCGGTCATGGCTTAATCATTTTCATAAGCTAAAGCTTATTCTGTGGGTGAGTCTGCGTCAAGGGGGCTCGAGATCTTGTGCGACGGCTCTTTGGGGAGCGGTGCGGCCGTCGGGCGCTACTACAAGGTGATGGTGCGTGGCCGTCCTCGACCAAAGGCGAGGAGGGCTCCGATGGCAGGCTTGCGAGAAATTACTAAGCTTCGATTCGAAGCGCTCGCAGTCGTACTACTGCGGGCTGTCGGGCGCTCTCATTGCAGTTGAAGAAGTTCGCTGGATGCGACCGCGCGATGAGGCTGTGCTGGTCCAGGTCGCCTGGCACGAGCAGGCATAAAAAGGACAGTGCCCATTAGTCGCAGGGTCGGTCAATTCCCGCGCGCCGTTCCGGCGTTGCCGGGGGTGTGTTTTGTCGAGTGTTCATGATCTTCCTATCGGGTGCAGAGGCAATCTCCTCTTTCGAACGGTGTCCATCTCAGTGTAGGGTCATTTCTTTGGTGGGCAGATCAGCCAGTGTTCGTTGCACTGTATGGCCCCCCGGTTGACGGCATTCAACCAAAACCGACCGTTCATCTAGGTGTTACAAAACATCTCAAAAACCGTCAAGTCTGAGAAAAATACCATTCTCACTCCTCCTCAAATAACTCATTTAGGGGGGGCAGGAAGAAAAACCCAATGATCGATCTACGTTATCCACGAATCTTTAGGTCGGACGTGCTAGCGTGCGATAGGCTTTGACCTTATAGCTGCAACCTGGACTTACAAGTTAATGTAAGTCGCTGTTACAGTGTTGCAGACAGGCTAGGCCTGCACCGTCCGCTCCACTCTCGTAGCTGTCGTCGCCGCGAGAAATGTGAAAGGCAGTCGTCTCGACCGTCACCCAAACCGACAGGTGCATCTAGCTTCCCAGAATAGCTGTACGAACAGGGAAAATAATAGATGTGGCACGACATTGAGGCTGAGGTTGACCTGCTCAACTTCGGTTTGGTAGCGAATGCGGCGGCAAATCTGATAAAGGACGCAGGGGACACGCCAGTCACTATCGGAATATCGGGCGGCTGGGGGGCTGGAAAATCGACCCTCGTAAAACTTGTTCAGGCTCAGCTGGAACAAGGGACGAAGAATGAGGGAAAGAATTCGCCATACATCCTCATGGAGTTTAACGCGTGGCTTTACCAGGGCTACGAAGATGCGCGTCAGGCGCTACTTCAAGCGGTTTCAGACCGCCTTGTCGAGGAAGCAACGAAACGGAAAACGTTTGTCGACAAAGCGGTGGATTTCGCCAAGCGTGTGAAGCTGCTCAAGCTTGGTCGAATCGTCGCGCCCGCGATTGCGCACGTCGCCGTGGGAACCGTCGCTGCGGGCCCTCTCGGGACCCTGTTCGGCGCAGTCAGCGGTTTGATGCAAGGTTTCTCCGATGAAGAAAAACGAGCGGAAGGCCTGAAAGCGGTTCGGGAAGCCTATGCAGAGCTCTCCCCTGAGCTGAAGGGCGTCATTGGGGACAAGACGGAAGCGTCTCTGCCGAAGGAAATTGAGGGCCTGCGTAAAGCATTTGCTGAGCTACTAGAAAAACTCGATGTTCGCCTTGTGGTGTTTGTAGATGACCTCGACCGGTGTCTACCCACGACCGCCATTGGAACATTGGAGGCGATGCGGCTACTGCTTCACGTCAAGCGAACCGCCTTCTTGATAGCTGCGGATGAAAGCATGATTCGCGGGGCAGTTCGAGCTCACTTCAAAGGTGTCGACATTGAGGAAGGCCTTGTCACCAGCTACTTCGATAAGCTCATCCAAATTCCGCTGCGTGTTCCTCGCTTGGGCATCAACGAGGTCAAGGCTTACCTTGCGCTCCTTTTGACGGAGCTTGCTGCACGAAAAGGCCGACTCTCCTCGCAAGCTCAGTCGAGTGGCCAAGCTGCGGTTCTTGAACTGCTCAAGAAGTCGTGGGCAACGGGAATCTCGCGCGAACTTCTGGACGAAGCATTCAAGACCGAGAAGGCGCGGGTGGCCAAAGAATTGGACATCGCTGACCAATTGGCGCCGTTACTCGTTACCTCGGCTGAAATTGCGGGCAATCCTCGGCTCATCAAGCGATTCCTCAACAATCTCATGATTCGGCAAACCATTGCCGAAGAGATGGGCATGCCGCTTGCCTTGGAAGAGCTTGTCAAGATTCAGCTCTTCGAACGCTGCGCATCGAGTGCGGCATTCGAATTCCTGACCAAGGCGGTAGCGTCGGACGCAAACGGCAAGGCCGAGTTCTTGGACTCCGTTGAGACTGCGGCACAAAAGGCAGAAAAGTACGAACCGCCTCACGCGTCGTGGACCGGCCCGTTCTATGAGCAATGGGTCAAGCTGGCTCCGCGCTTGGCAGACAAGGACCTGCGGCCAATCCTGCATCTGAGCCGCGATCGCAGCTTAGGCTTGGCCGCCTACGATGAGTTGTCCGCTGAAGCGAAGAAGGTTCTTGAGGCAACCATGGAGGCAACTGAGCTTTCGAAAATTCTGGTTCAACAGCTTACAGCTCTTGGGGAGGGAGACGTCTCACGAATTCTCAACCGAGCGATACGTAAGGCCCGAGAAAGCCAGTGGGAGCTCGACGACATCATTCGATGCCTCAATTGCACTGACGCCCATCCTTCTCTAGGGCTTCAACTTGCGCCGGCACTCTTCGAGGTTCCTGGAAGCAAGCGCAACGTGGCACTCCTCCCCCTGCTCAAATCGCGCGCCTGGGCTGGCGACTTATTGCGAGATTGGGCGGATGACCCTGAGACCGACGAAAAGTCGCGCCTTTACCTGCAGAAAAAGAGGGGAGCCAAGTAATGGGGACTTCTACCTCCAGCACGGGACCGAGCAGTGGAGTAAGCCTCGACCCGCCTTGGCTTGATGACGTTGTTGGCGACATTGGCAAGGGCAGTACGGTTGCCCCAAGTGACGGGGGGGCTCCGAATTCTCCCGCAGGCCCAGCTGGTAATGCCCCGTCCGCGCGCTATGGAGAGGCTCGTCGAGAGTTCGGAAAGTTCGCCAAGACCGGGAACACGCAGCATCTTCGAAACGCGGTCGGACACTACTCACGTCGGGGTAGTGGTGGTGCGAGTGCCGCGGCCGGTCGCATGCGCGCGTCGACCAGCGCTGGCGCTGCGTTGTTCTCATTCCTCAACGCTCTCAGCCAAGGGACGTCAGCCGAGGCTCGCCAATGGGTTGATGCCCTGCGTGCAACCAACCCTTCGGCGGAAGACGTGGTGGACGCCATCGTACGAGAGTTGGCCCCCCCTGGGGGTAGTGCAGACGAAGAATCGTTCCGTGATGCAATGGACTTTGCCTTGTCAGAGCTTATTAAGGACGACCCAGCCGTTGACCCGTTGAGCATGGGAATCAATGAAATCTGGGAGTTGATGAAAGGCTATCTGGCGACCGAGGCAGCCAACCGGCTTTGCTTTGACTTGGGCCCAATCTTCGAAAGCTCGCAGCTTGACCCAAGAACCGCGGTCATACGGGAAAGGGAGATGCGGCGCTTTCTCAAGAACGAAATTGGGGCGCATGTCGACTTGCTTCGAATTAATAGCGCCAATCCAACACGGTCCCAGTTGGACGGCATCCTGCAGGAGTCATTGAAGATGACCTTCGAACTCTTCGAGGCTGATCTATGACGAAGGTTTTCAGTGCACCCAAAGACCTGATTCCGGACTCCCGTCGGGCCGACACCACGTATGTTTCGATGTACGCACACGACGGACTACCTGACGTTAGCACCGTGGGGACATCCCTCATCGACGAAATTCGGCGGGCAGGTCTTGCCCCGGGTATATCCAGCTGGGATTTCCTGTCGCTCGCACTTGCGGTCAACGCAGCCGACCATGCGGTAGAGCGAGGCGTCTCAGCCGACGGTTGGACCAGAATTATCGAGTTGGAAGTAGCCCTGTATGAGCCTCAGCCCTTCGAGCAGTTGAAGCGCGAAATCGAGCAGGCACTACGCTTCTTGACGGGCGACTTCTGGCACCTGTGCTTCATCGATGGTGGATACCCCCCGCCGATTCCCCGACAACGCGTGGTGCACGATGCGGACTGTGTAGCCCTCCTGTCGGGCGGTCTCGACAGTCTGATTGGTGGACTGGACCTCGCGGCCCAAGGGCGGCGCCCCCTCTTTGTTTCGCATATTGCGAAGGGCGATTCGGAGACCCAAGTGCTGTACGCGAAAGCACTTGGAGCCGGAGAACGTCATTTGCAATGGAATCAGAACATATGGTTGAAGCCGCAGCGAGATGGCGAGGGCTCCACACGGGGTCGGTCTATCGTGTTTTTCGCTTTTGCGGCACTTGCTGCCCACAGCCACGCAACTGCGACCGATGTTGGATCTGTGGAGGTGTTCGTGCCAGAGAACGGTCTCATCAGCTTGAACGTACCGTTGAACGCCGGCCGAGTAGGTAGCTTGAGCACGAAGACCACCCACCCGGTATTCATGCAGCGTTTGCAAGCTCTCTGGACTCAACTTGGGATACCCGCGACCTTGCAGCTCCCCTACGCCGCCCGCACCAAAGGGGAGATGATGGCAGGGTGCCTTGATCAGGCCCGATTGGCAGATCTGGCCGGCATGTCAACGAGCTGTGGCCGTTTTGCTGTGTTTGGACTGCGGCACTGTGGTCGGTGCGTGCCTTGCATGGTCCGCCGTTCAGCTTTTCTTCGGTCCGGCATCACTGATACCACTGCAACCTACGTCCACAACGATCTGAAGGCCGCGCAGCCGGATAAGGGACCGAACGACGTGGCCGCAGTGGCGACTGCTGTGGTGAAAGTCGAGGACGATGGCATTCGTGCCTTCACTTCGGGGCAGTTTGCCTTTGCGGAACCATCTTGCCGCGTTGCGTTTGAAGGCGTGGTCGAGCGAGGACTGCAAGAATTGGGTGTCCTACTGCGCTCGCACGGTGTCCTGTGATTGACTTCCACTCACACCTTGACCTCTATCCCAACGGCCTAACACTGGCACACGAGGTCAATCGTCGCAACGAGTTTACCCTCGTCGTCACGACCAGCCCACGCGCCTTTCACGCAACCTCACGAGTATTTTGTGGGTTGCGAAACATCCACGTTGGCCTTGGCCTTCATCCCGAAGTTGCGGAGGCAAAGGCCAGTGAGCTGGACGCTTTGATTGCGGGAGTCAAGGACGCAAGATTTATCGGTGAAGTTGGACTCGATGGCTCACGAAGGTTTCGGAAGTCCATTGAGCTACAGGAGCGCATTTTTCAAGCAGTCCTCGCTGAATGTGGTCAGCAAGGCGGAAGAATCGTCAGCATCCACTCCCGCGGAGCAACGCAGCGAACTATCGAAACGTTGGCGAAAGCACATGGCGTAGGCTATCCAGTTCTGCACTGGTTTTCCGGAGGAGTCACCGAGCTTCGAATGGCCGCACGCCTCGGCTGCTGGTTCAGTGTCGGGCCTGCCATGCTTGCCGGCGAGAAGGGCCGCAGCTTATTGAGCCACATGCCATTGGACCGCGTCCTTCCGGAGACTGATGGACCATTTGCTACGGAGGGAGGCGTTCCCCTGAAACCCTGGGATGCTTGGAAGGTGTGCGCCACGCTTTCAGAGGTGTGGGCGCTGCCTCGCAGCGCTGTTGAAGAACAGCTGAGAACCAATCTTAAACGTCTACTTGGCAGTCAAACATGACGTGAAAGACCCACCGCTAAATGCACAAAAAAAAGCAGGGTGGTGCCACACTTTGACTTAAACACCGTAAGCAACTCGGAATGCATAGGCGGTGCCAAGTGTATCCTCAGCCTAGAGCAAATCGCTTCATGTCGTCTGCGCGCGTTGGCTTATAGTGCACATCTCACAACGCCACGGCACAAAGCCACGGCACAAAGCACTGAGTTCACGCAACCGTGTCTGGAGCAATCTTCGACTGGTGCCGCGAATTGGTGAGATATGGGAAATGCCGTTGTTGTACATGATGCTGATGCACGGCTGCAGCGCTGTTGATGCGCAGGCGCCGAACGAAGTCATAGTGCGTTGAGCGAGTCGTTCGCTCATCAACCCCTCAACTCGCTGTGTATTCACGTCTCCGCATTTTTGGGGTGAATGACGGGTTTGCGGAGGCATGATTGGCCGGTTTGGGTCGGATCGGTGTGTCAGATGAAGTCCCCGCTTGCAGCTACTGGCTGCGAGCAGCTTGCCGGTGACTCGCTACGCGTAACCTAAAGAGCCCCCAGACTTCTGAGAGAGCAGATGCGGGAGTACCATTTGCGAAAGCGGAGCCAATGAGATTGCTAAGCTGCAAGGATAACGCGCTGAAGCTGCAGGTTGGGCGGCCTAATGTCTCTGCAGGTGAGCACAAAAACCAACGGATCGATGCAGGGGGTACGTCGTGATTCGGAAGGTCATCATCCGAAACTATCGGAAGTTTCGTAAGCTCGACGTTAGTATGTTGCCAGGCGTCAATGTTCTCGTCGGCAGCAACGATAGCGGAAAGTCCACGCTGATTGAGGCGATTAATCTTGCGCTGACGGGGAGAGTCAACCTGCCTATAGACGACGGGATCGATGTCATCAGTGTGGGCCTCTCGCACAAGCGTTTCCTCGACCTGGCGATTCGGCTCAAGCGCCGGGTATGGGTGGTCACCGACAACGACGGCAAGACGACCGAAGAGGTTAACAAGCGGTTTGCGGAATACACCGGATATGACTTCGTATCGGTGCACACCGGAAGCGATCCTGACTTGCGGACATTGGAGCCGCAGATCGTCGCAGCCAACGAGCTGGCGACCCTCAATGCCGCGCTTGGAAAGGCTTATACCTCGAAGGAGGAGGCAGCCGAGGCGATGATCGCCGACAAGACGGGCGCTGCTCTTGCCATCTTCGAATCGGCGATCAAGATCAAGATGCCGGATTACCTAGCCAATGTCGTCGATAGTCACTAACTCTGCCATCCTGGCGGCGGCTGGGTCGCGAAAGACGGAGTACATCGTCGACTCCGCGCTGGCAGTAAGCGGCGGGCGGGTGCTGATCACGACCTACACAAACGAGAACCAACGGCAGATAGTCCAGCGAATCGAGCAGAAAGCCGGTTCGGTACCCTCCAACATCTCAGTGATGGGATGGTTCTCTTTCCTGATCGCGCAGTGCGCCAAGCCGTACCAGCGGGCAAGGGTTGGCGAACCCCTGCTAATCAACGGGTTGAACTTCGTCGGGAGCAGGAACCGGTTCGCAAAAAAATCAGAGAACCGATACTTCCTGGATGCCAGCAATGACTTATTCCGGGACGGGGTTTCAGATTTCGTGGCCACGCTCAATGACGACACCAAAGGCGCGGTCGTTCGGAGACTAGAGAGCAACTACACGCATATCTTTATCGACGAAGTCCAAGATCTTGTCGGCTACGATCTCGATGTGCTGGACATGCTGATGGCATCGAGGATCAGGTTGACGCTGGTCGGGGACCCGAGGCAGCACACGTTATCAACCAATATTGGTCCGAGAAACAAGAAGTATCGCGGAGTGGGGATCAAGGATTGGTTTGAAGAGCGGACTGATATCTGTGAGCTCCAGACGCGGGACGTCAGCTACCGAAGCAATCAGATCATCTGCGATTTCGCAGACGCTATCTATCCTCACATGCCCAAGACAACGTCCTCTGGCGTTAGCGAGACGGGGCACGATGGCATCTTCTACATATCGTCCAAGCGGGTTCCGGAATATCTGCGTGAACACAGCGGCGTGATCGTGCTGCGGCACGATAAGAGAGCCGACACCTTGGGTATCCAGGCAATGAACATTGGTGTCTCCAAGGGGAGTACGTTCGACCGGGTCATCATTTTTCCGACAAAGCCCATGATCGACTATCTCAAGAAGCGGGATCCGGCAGCCTTGAAGGCGCCGGAGCGGCTTTACGTGGCCGTGACCCGCGCTAGGTTTAGCGTCGCCTTTGTCGTCGATGATCTGGCGGATTTTGAGGTAAAGACCGCTGCCGGAAGCGGGTGGTGACACAATTGCCAAGCTGGAGCGTGAGTGGCTGACCAATACTCGTCCGCACATACCGGAAGACTATGGGGGCTCGCAGAGACAGGCCTAGATAGTCGATGGCGACCTTGGTAGCGCCGCTCTCGCAACGAAAAGTTGTTCGACTGTAGGGCATGAGTTCGCGATGCGGATTCATCCTGCGCATCTCAAAGGCTGGGTATCAATTCACGAGCTGCTTCGCCAAACGCGAAAGCCGCTCACAAGGGCGGCTCTCAATCCACTGCTAGTCGGGGCCTAGCGCCTCAGAAGACCAAGCGACGGGAATTTGTCACTTCTTCCGGATAGATTTCGTGTATGCATTGATGTCGAAATCGGCACGGTTGAAGCGCTCAAGCTGGCTCCATGTGCGGCGTTCCAGAGGCTGCGCGTCAGCCGTCCAGGATGGCACCCCTGCTCGAGCAAGCACTTGGCCGAGCTCGTCCGTTTCGGCGGCTTCCTCCAACTCCACAAGCGTATGGCGCTTCGACTTGCTCACGAGACAGTGGCTCACAACACCCCAAAGAATGGCTTACAAAACGCATCTTGCTGCCCTGTAGCGCATGTTTCTCTTGAAAGAATAGGGCACTGTGGATTCCTTCGCAAAGAAGCGCAGACGAGCTCAATTATTTCCGTAGTTCGGACACTGCTCATATTCCATGATTGTCTTGCGAAAACCCCGACTTGAGCAATGCATGCAGCAAAACGTGCATCTGCGCAGGGAAGTTGCCGGGTTCGCCAGCGAGAATCTGGGCAGTCCAACAATGCCAAGGTGTGGGCTTGGTCCAGCACTGCATTTCGATCAGCCGGCTTTCCCCAAATCTGCTCTGCAGGGCGTGAAGTATGTGCGGCCCATAGTTGTTGGGGTGCTCATGAGCCTGCCGCCCAAAGGCCCACTCGTACCGCTGCAGCACGAGGTCGCCTGATAAGGCCTGCGCGCTGCATATCTCGAGATCGCAGACCTCATCTGACATTTGCCTGCCTTGCTCGTCCCCCAAGTTTGGGGAGGGGGGCGTGGTTTCCTTACCGTCGGGGCGGCCGCTATATACGTGGCTAACCAATGCGCAGCGGTGGTATGGGCAAAGACGCATGCCTGGGAGGCAATGGAGCCGGTGCCAATATGTCTCCCCGAACTGAGCGAGGTCAGCTGCCGCACAGACCGGGCAGTAGCGCCCGCGGCAGGCATAGCAGACTCGCTTTGCGAAATGACCAAATTGCAACACGGACTGTGCGCTCAACGAAGATGCTGACGCGAGGAGTGCTTTGCGCCTACTGTCCTTCACGAATCTAGTGATGTACGGAAACAGCGTGTGCTGCTCAACGATTTCGGTCGCAGGAAGATGTATCGCACTACTGAGTTGCGCGAACAACCCGGATCTGAACAAGGTTCTGTGCCCACATCCGTGGTAACTCAGCCTGGAGACAATCGCATACATCGGCAGTCCAGTATGCCGGCAAGCCCTGAGAAGCAAGCTGCCGACCAACTCGTCCGGATATGGCCGCGGAAAATACATCACGGGAAGGGCCGCCTTCAGGATAGGGCGGCCGCTACCGCCCACTGCTCGCCTAGTTCAACGAAACTATCGCGTCGATGTCTCGGACCACCAGCATGTCGCGAAGAACGTCCACCGTCTTCCTCCCCGACTCGCGAGCCTGTTGGAAAGCCCGGCGCAAGTCGCCTTCTGGGTAGTGTGGCGAATCTTTGGACGCATCCGGCTGCGGTGCTTCGACCTTCCGCGTGACTTGTTTCGTGCCACGTTTCGCATTGGCTGTCGGCTTAGAGTCGCCGATGGGAGGTGCTTCCTGAACAATCGCAGGTTTCGCAGTAGGCGTCAGGCTAGGCAGGCCAAGTGTCCGATGCAAGCGCCCCTGTGCGGCTTGGGCCCAAAGTGCATCGAAGTTCAATGGCTGAATGTCGTCCATCTCGTTGAGTGCAGTCAGGTCATCTTCGCGCAGAGCGTCGATGTAGCGCTTGAGCATGCCCAGGTAGACGTTGGCTACGTGGTCAAGGCCGGATTCCGTGATGGTCTCACTGCCAGATTCGATGGCGTCCCACTGCGCCAGGACGAACAGCTTGATGACTATATCGGGAACACCTTGCGTGAGTTCGTACATGGTTTGACGCAGACGGTCGGTCAGCGCCGCCGGATTCCGAACCCACTGGAAATTCCAGAGCGTTTCGATGAACTCCGCCCATTCCGTGTCCTGGGCGACAGGGTTGTCGGCACGAAATCGGCGCCACACTTCGATACCAAAGCCTGCCGAACGACGCGCTTGGCGCATGGCCATGTTCAACACCTTCTGCGCCGCCATAGTCCCCACAAAAATGACCGGGACCCCAAGTTCGTTCGACAGGGAAACCAGCGTTGTCATCAGCGACTGCTTGTTGCGCGGCGTGTTGGTGAGGTTCTGTATCTCATCAAAGATGACGAAGCCCACACAATGAATATGGAGCGCGCGTGCCAGTGCCGTCTTGAGCGCATCCGTGCTGATACTGATGTTTTCAGAGTACTCGATGGAGTAGGTCGCGCCGGGAACGAGACGGTCAATTTGTCGGAAAACCGCATAGGCGAGGTCCTTTGTCGACGTACCGTTCGAGGGCGTCTCCACGATAAGTGCGGGAATCTGGTAGATGTCTATCTTCTCGTGATACACGACGGGCGGATAGCCACGCAGGATGGCGTGCAACGTTCGTGTCTTGCCAACACCGGGATGACCAATGAACGACGTCGACATCTGCGCGCTGTCGTGATTCGTCAGGAAGCTAGGGTTCCTTCGGTTGTCATAGATGGAGTTGATAACCCGGTTGAATTCCGGACTCCGTGGTATTCGGTCGGCATAGCCTTCTCTGAGCAGCATGTCCACGGCCCTCGCTAGACGCATGTGCCGCTGGAATGGAATCAGGAAGTTCGAAAGCTGCATGGTCTGCTGCATACGCTCATGGTTCGACCATGAGCGCTGCTCAGGCGAGAAGTCAGGCACTTTCGCGAGCAGCTCAACCAGTTCCTCGTCGGACATCGCCGGCGGCAGTGCTTCAATCAAGGGATTGCCTTTGAAGCGCTCGATTTTCTGTGGTGTGTACCTTGCCGCAAAGGGCGTCAATTCATTGTCGTGCATGAAACAGGTTCCTTCTCAGGTCTGCCAGCTTGTTAGTGGCAGGCGTGTTTGTTGTGCTGAAATCAGATTCGGTCGGGCATACCGCCTCGGGCAAGTCCATTGGTTCCGCTGAGACGACAGGGGGCGCGTCGGCGCCAGCATCACGGTGGCGCTCAATACGACGTTCGCGCTCTCGCTCTTCCTTCGTGTCTTGGCGGCGAGCAGAGCGCGCTTTGCCTTTCGAGTCAGCCTTTCGCAATCGACGTGCATTCGCTGAAATCGGATCCGCGGCATCGTTAAAATCACTTCGCACTTGGCGCTTGTGGTGCACCATCTCTTGGAGAATGCTCTTGCGCATCTGCAGGTAGGCAGCGACTTCACCAAATGACATACCGCGATATGCCTCGGAGGCCGGGGTCAGGTAGACGGGGACGGGGGTGCCGCCCAGCTCCTTTGCATGCACTTCGATTGAATCGCACAACCTAGGGTCATATGAAATCGGTACGGCAAAACGTCGCTTTCTGGCGCGGACAAACCAGCCTGCGGATTCAAGTTGCGGCGCGGAATACAGACATCCCATGAACTCAATGCCACTATCCTTTACCGTTGCTTGATTGGTCGGTCGAAGCGCTGCTTTAGCAATGCCATAGTGGCAACGACGCAGCGAACTTGCGCGGCTTGGGGCTTCGAAATTCCACAGCTCACGAGGAATGGGCGGTATGCTGCGTGTCAGTTGCTGAGGCGTCAGCGGATAGTGAGCAATGGGCTCACGGTTATGCGCGATGACGCACAGTAGGATTTTTTTGGTGAACTCTGCAAGCGTGAGCGAGGCATCTAAATGGTACTTTCGCGCCCGACGCTTTAGCGCCTCCTGAGGAGGCTCATATCCTGCCGTTACAGCCCGAATCCGAGCGTATTGTTGGCGGAATCCACCTTCAACAATGGGTTTCCAGTCTGCACGGTCACTCGGAGGATTCTTTACCTCAGGGCCGAGCGACGTCACATTGTCGCTGGCGTACGAAAGCATTTCTCCCCGGTCTGCCAAGAAAATCGCAGGCAAGATTCCATCCGCAGGCCAGTCCGCCGCGTCATAGGGGACGTCGTAGCGAGCGCACAGCGCTTCCTTGGGTTCCAGGATAGACAGGATGGCCTGCGTCGCAGCCATCCATGAGGCGCTTTCCAATGTGACATGGAACCCGACGATAAGACGGCTCCAGCGGTCATATACGAAATATAAGGTTGGTTTGCCAATGATTTTGTGCCGGCTATCGGGCGCGGAGGATACCAACCAGACATCTGCAATCGTCGCGTCGATTTCGTAGATGTGTCCGACCCCGAGGCAATCAGCCATGACGGACCCTAGTTTCGCGCGCTCTGTCAGCGCAAACTTCTTCTTACCGCGCTTGGCGGTGCCAATGTCAGTGATAGAGAAGTCTTTCTTTAGCCGGTACGCAAACTGCCGCATCGTTGGGCACTCGCCAGCAGGCAAGAGTATTCGCTTCCCGTTCTTGTCTCGATACGAGTAGTAGTTCTGCAAGCAAGCTTGGTAAGCATCCTCGATGGTCTTGTAGTCGCTCGATAGGTACTCCTTTCGAATCGCCTTCTTAATTTTCTCGATTTCATCGCTGTGCGTGCAGTCGAACGGGGTATACCGGTTCCCATCGGGGCGGCGCCCGCGCGCCACCTTGGAAGTGACAGTGGAGTTTTTGGATAAGACACCACGATCGCGAAAGCGGGGGGCGAGGGCATTGACCGTCATGCCGCCAAGCCAGTATCGACGCAGGTACGAAAGAACGGTCTTCTTGCTGATGCTGCACTCATGCGCGCGTGCCCGCACCAGCGGTCCACGGCTGTCTCTGTCGTAGATTGAAGGGTCGTCCACGAGCGGTTTGATGACGTTCAAGGCGAACTCGGCAGCGGCCCGTTCTTTGTCGGTCTGCAGGAGTTCTGTCGCTTGAGTCGCACCGTTATCCACCACCTTGATGTAGTCGCTCAACGCTCTGGCAGAAACGCTCCGAGGCAGCGGCTTTGCGTCGTTGGTATCGATGAGGATCACTTCGTCAGTATGGATGTCCAGATGAAGGACGATCGCCACGTTGCCGGCCTTATTGCGCAGCCAGTCGTTGACGACAAGATTTTCCACGCGGACGGTCATTGCTTCACCTTGGCGTGCTTGACGACAGACGGCTGCGCGCGAAGCGTGCGCAAATCACTCAACGTAGCCGTCGGCGCCGATGCCGACGGCTCGAGGAACATGCTCAGCGGCAGGTACTCAATCGCTTTCTCGCGCAGGCAAGGGGCGAGCTTGCGTTTAAACATTAGGATTCTTGCGATGCGCATTGCCGAGCCGGGGCGCAAACGGCACATCTCGTCGTAGCGGCGGCAAGCGACGTGCAGCGCGATGGCGGGATCCACGGCTTGCAGCTCTGCAAGCAACTGCGTTTCGTGTTCCTCGAAGAACGCAGGCGAGTCGATTTCCGTGTCAACAGGGAGCGCTGCACGCATCGACTGCATGTTATCGACCGCGTGAGCGTCGAACGATGAGTCTGTGACGATGAAGTGGTCGATTCCCTGAGACACGAAGAACGCGTGTTGAAGTGCTAGCTTCTCCACGCTCCGGGAGTTCTCGAGCTCTTGGTCGGTCTTGACGTTAATCGCAACTTCGACGTCGTTGCCATTTCGTAAGACGGTCGCGACAAAGTCGCAGGTCATCACCGTGTCGACCTGGCTCGAAGGATAGACAGGGTGCTTAATGCCCATATCCGAAGCCAGTTGACGTGTGATAGCCCTGTCTAATGGGAATTGCTCACGGATGTCGACAACGTCCGCAGCAAACTCCAAATGCAGAAAGGTGTGGTACTCAACGTCAGACAGGAGGTGGTGCACGCGCCCCGTTTTCTGGCTCAGGAGGCGAGTGGACCGTCCGTCGGAAGAGATGTTCTGGACCTGCAACCATGGGCGGTAATGCCCTCCAGTACCATTTCCGCGCCCTTCCTTATAGAGCCGGCGGATGGTGCTTTCTGTCCAAGCAAAATTTCGTCCCATATGTCTCTCCCTGTCGTGCCTAGATTGCGTCCTCGGCGGCTGGGGATGCCGGCAGAGTGTGACGCGCTGGGAGATATAGCGACAGGGCCTGACGAGGCGTCTTAATTAATTTCTGCGGCGCATATTTAATATGCCGTTGACGGGCGAGTAGGGCGTTCTTGGCCCCTATTTCAAGCGGGTCCTATGACCCCAGACCTGGAACCACCGATCTTGAGCAGTGTTTGCTCAATGTGGGCGAGCGTCGCCGGCTCGCTCAGTCCATACCGGCTTCTACACAGGGCAAGACGCCAGCGCTCCGATTGAGGCCACCCTTCTTCGCGGTCGTCCACGGCCATCCAGCGAGTCAATCGATGCCGACGGACGTAGCGGCGAATAACTTGATACTGACTCGCAATCCGCCGCGCTCCCGAAAACGTGAGTTCGGCGAGAGGGTCGGTTGCCCCTACAACACGAGTGGCCAAGCCTCTCGGCATCACCGCGACGATTTCATCCAATGGAGCCTGCAGCGTCCAAGAACTGCGAACGACAAGGGCAGCGTCGAATCTCTCTGCTAGGGCCGCCATCGGTGGTGCCCAGCACCAAAAGCTAGCGCTGTCATCGGCGTGGAACAGTCGGAGCCCGGCTCCTTGCCGGGTCAACACGCCTTCCATATTTATGAAGACGTGTATGCGGGAGCCAAATCTTGTGCGAGCCATCCTTGCCTCCTTTACGACGGCGGTTCTGCGACTCGAGCCGCGTCCTTACAGAAAGTGGCCACCCTCTGGCACTGCAGCCGAACTCCAGTGCTGGTCATGCGTCGAGGGGACTCCGAACTCGCCCTGAGGAACGGGAATTGTTGTCACCTTCAGCATAGGACGATAAATCTCAAATTCAAGATATAAAGCTCATATATGGGATTTATGCCCTGACCCGTGAAAATGACGAAGGATCGGAAGCACCACATTTCTTAAGTAAACAAAGCCATCGCACCGCGTTCGCTACACCTCCTGTCAAAGAGGAGGTGACCATATGCAATGGGTGAGCAAACCGCGACGCGTGGGAGAGGATTGGATGGTGTGCGTGGAGAGTCCTGCGGGACTGAGTCAGGTGTCGCTGGTTGAGGCTTTGCCGCGCTATTCCGAAGCGGAAGATGGGCTAATTCGGCATCAGGGAACGCTCTTCCTTGAATCGCTGAAACCAGCTTGCGCTCAAGAATATTTTGCCGCGACCGGCTTGCGCGGATCCGAAGATCATCAGGTCTTCACGGCAAGGGTGGGTGGGGTTGACTGCGTTGTGCCTGCGCTTACGGTCAGTGCCTTGCTGTTCAAATCGCTACGCCAACTTGTTCCTCACCTCGGCCGGCCAGCTGCGCTCGACAATTTAGTTCTTGAGCGCATCTCCCCATCTGATCATCGTCAGGTTGTAGTGTGGAAGACCTGTGGCCTTCGCGGACGCAATTTGAGCGATCAGCTCGCTTGGCTTATTGCGTTTCCGAGCGCACGCCATGCATGGCACACCTTGGGGCAAAACTTGAATCAGGGCCGAATAGCGCTGATACCGCCTCCGGAAGGACAACTGACTGTGCGTCTTCGTGGTATCCAGCACAACGGCCGGTATTTTGTGGCCAAAGCCAACGCTGTCAGCCATACAACGTCCGAAAGGGGATTTGGTATGTCGTCCCCATGCTCGTCGTCGTTTCATTTTCGCCATAGCGGCGCCACTCTTAAGAGTGACACGTCGCCGGGTTTTTTCAGAGGAGCTTTGCCATTAAGTGACGATGAATGGGCGCTTGTGAGGCACCTAATAGAACTCCATGGCTACGATGTCAAAGGTGGGAACTACCGGCCTGTCGTAGATGCGCTTCTGCGCATGTTTGTTCTGAGGAAGAGGTGGAGCAAGGCTGACTTCGACAGTTGCTCGGCGGGACATGCCCATTACATGTATATATGTTGGCGCAAGGATGGACTGTGGGATGAGATTGTCGGGGCCCTTCGCCAACACGCGTTTGAGCAGAACACAATCAATCCTGATGTGGGTGTAGAGAGAGTGCCTGCGGCACTCTAGGTTAGCTCGGTCCCCCGCATAGCGCTGGGGATATGGACTTGATGTAGCGATTCCGTAGCGGCTAGCCTACTTCGGTATATCCGGACCTATTCAACTGCGAGTCGCTGCACTAGGAGAGGGCCGGCTCGTGCAAGTTCCTGGGTGCCGAGCCGGCAGCATCGGAGGGAAAAGGCGCAGTACGGCAGGTTGGCGTCTCAACCTGCCGGCCTCCTGCTATCGAAGGGGTCTCGCCGAACGGGTTTCGCAGAATTGGCTAATCATCGTAGGCGCACGACACTCGGATGTGCAGCGTAGTAGCTTTCCCTAAGCACCTTGCCATATGAGAGGCCGCTGATGTCTACCACCTGCTCGACCACTGTCGGTTCCAATGGCGTGCCTTCGGGACGCTTGCTGATGCCGCATTCTGCAGGCGATACATCTGATTCGCGGTCCAAAAGGGCACGCAGATGGCCATAGTGCGAGAACGGATAGATGATAAGAATGCATTGAGCGTCGAACACGTGCAGGACGGGTATCGCTCTACGGAATCTAAAAAGAATGTCCCACAAGTGGTACCAGTCGCAACAGAATGCGTCGTTCACACTCAATTGCGAGCTCGCGACGGCGGATTCACCAATGTTTCGCATTGATGTGGAACCTGACACGCCGCTGCCGAAAACAAGCTGGTCAATGAACTGACGACGGTCTTCCGGTAGTCGGATTGCCAGGCACTGACGCTCGTCTGTCATGGAGTGCAATGGCTCGGGCAGGCAGTGCCGGTCGACGATGAAACAAGTACTGTGTGCGAGGTTATCTGAGCGAATCCGCTCAATGACAGTGGAGGTGTCCTGAGAAACAAGAGCCTCGTTGACGTGGCGCTCGTGAGCGGGCACCGCGCGCCGCTTCACCATCTCCCATGCTCTCGATGCCCAAGCGTGGACCTCATTCTCGGCGATACCTTGGGCGCGAATGACTTTTGCAATAAGGGAAATGGGGCACTCCGCATCGGTTTGACAGAGAAGCAGAAGTCGGACGTGCGGGCTGAGCGTATGCCAGACGCCCTCCACTTTGCGCATCGCGAGTGAATACAGAGTGATGTCGTTCACGTATGCATCCACTTGGCCAGCGATTAACACGTTGGCAGCGAGCTCGGGCTGGTCGTCCTCAAGCCAATCCCCCAATACTGACGTATAGAACTTCTCCCACATGCGCCAGTCAGTACCGTTATCGCACGCCAGAAGCTGGCGCCGAGCATGAACGAGTGCGCTTGCAAGCGGCTCTGGCACCATTGGGTCCAGTTGGTCGGCTTGCCCATCCGCATGACCAGTCGAGATGCTTGCTCGAGCGTAGTAGGTGGTCGCATACGCTTCACGAAGCCGGTCGAGCTGCTGGTCAAGTGTTTCTCGGAAGTCAGAGTCTTCTTGTGCGGCATGGATGACTCGCCGAAAGAAGCCGTGCGCGCTCACATCATTCGATTGCCAGTTACCTATCGAGAGCGCGTGCTTGATGTCGTACAGCTCGAGGGGACCGGGGTCTGGCATAACCCGGTTGGTGTCAGCCTCACATTCGACAAGTTCCTCCAGCCGGAGAGAGTCAGCGATTCGGCGCAGTTCGTAATATTGCTCCAGACGTTTTTTGAAAACGGAGAGAAGCTGCTCCTTTCGCAGCGTCGCGATGAGTTCTGGATTGAATTGCTCGACGGTCCAGATGAACACATCAGGAACGAGAAGGACCCCGCCATACGAATGGCGCTCCATATTGTCAAGCAGACGAATGGCATAGACGAGTGCCTGCTCAAGTGTTTGCTGTTGATTGATAGTAGGTGCCAATGTGGTCTCCTGACGTTGGCGTTGATGGTTGCGGTTCGCGTACCGATGGTCCGGCGCGCATCTGTTTCCAGATGACGAAACTGAGGTAACGTCAGGGCCGCTGCGCTCGCCGTGCAGTAGTTTTGCTAACCTTGATTTGCGGCACTCGTTCCATGGTTCGTCAATGGAAACGAGTACAGAAAAGTGTTTTATCCGGCCCGCTGAATTCCTAAAAAAAGCAGGGCGCCGGCAACCTGGTTCAGCTGTAGAGATAGCGCCGGCGGCATTCTTGGAATAGCCGGTCAACGCGCTGTAGTGGGTAGGTCTGTCTGAAACGACTGACCGCAGAAGGCGAATAAAACCGCCTGCTAGACGGTGGATGCATACACATCCATCGCTGAGCACGCTAGGCCGAACTAAGCCTTTCCTCAAATGGCTCGGAGGAAAGTCTGCCCTCCTGCCTGTTATCGAACCGTTGTTAGCAGCGCAAGGTTCGTGCAGACGCCTGATTGAGCCCTTCGTCGGTGGCGGCAGTGTTTTCCTTGGCACCGATTTCTCATCGTATCTCGTCGTCGACGCTAACCCAGACCTCATCGGCCTCTACCGCGTGGTCCAGCAAGATGTTGAGCAGTTGATTGATCTGGCTCGCCCTCTGTTCCTGACTGCGGCCAATACCGAATCGGTGTACTACCTCGTACGAGAAGCACTGCGCGGTGAGACTGATCCTTTCCGAAGGGCAGCCTATTTCCTGTACCTGAATAAGCATGGGCACCGAGGTATGTGCCGATACAACCGGGGGAATCAGTTCAATGTTCCCTTCGGTCATCAGAAGAATGCGCCGTCGATGCCGGTGGATGCCCTCAGAAGCTGCGCTGCCAAGTCGACGAATGTGACGTTCGTCTGTGGCGACTTCGCTCAAGCATTCGCGCAGGCGCGGCCGGGGGACGTGATTTATTGCGACCCGCCGTATATGGACAACGTTGATGCACCGAGCTTTCGCAGCTACACGGCCACGCCGTTCGGTATCGACCAGCAACACTTGCTGGCAAGCTTGGCACGTGCGTCAGCACGCAAAGGCATTCCGGTGCTGATTTCCAACCATCTCACAGAACAAACGCGTGCGCTGTATCACGGTGCTGAAGTAGTGGAGGTGGTCGCCCCACGACGAGTGGGAGCTGGGCGCTCGTCAGTAAAGACAGCCGTTGAAGGGCTGTTCCACTTCGCAGCAACGGTGTCTGCCTCAGCTTGATTTTGCAGAGCTAGCCAAGCCCTCGTTGCGTGTCACGGGCTTGGCCATGTCGGACAGTCAAGCCCCAAGGGGAAAGCAACGCGGGCGGCATAAGCCGCCCGCGTTCTCTTATGATGGACGCTGTAAAAAATGTGCGTCACATCGTCTCCACGGGGCAGCGGGAAACGCTGCCCCAGAGCAATGCTTTAGCTGCCCGTGGATGTGTCGGCGCTTGCAAATCTAGCGACTTGTTGGGCACCAAAAAACTGGGCAGCTTTGGCGACTTCGTCTGTGGCAAGGATGTTCACCGTCGCCGTCAGCGGGCACTTGATATCAGATGAGATTGAAGCCAGACGTGCTTCCAGTGTTCGCTGTTGAATCAGCTGATGAGCATGCAAGAAGAACGCTTTTGCGCTCATAGGGTTCTTGTGCCCTTCGCTTGCCAGCACCTTCAGGTAGTCAAGTGCGGCGAGGGGGAGGCGGTTCAGCCCGAGGCGACCGTCGACCTGCATGGCTACGGGGAAAAAACCGCAACGTTCCCAGTAAGCCATCGCTTCGACCAGTGCCTTGTCTCTCGGATACAGCAGCACGTTGAGCAGTTGGGTGCCGAATCGCAACATCAGAATGCCGAGGGGCCCGCCGGCTGTGGCAAGCGTATGCGCGCCCAGGAGGGCGGGCTGGTGCGCATTCTCCGAAGACAAGTCAAAGCTCAGGTCGAGAACCGGAGTGTCGGGGTACTCTCGCATGATGGGAAATCCGGCGAACGCGGTCGCCGGGACGAGTTGTGCAGCGCGAATACGGGTGCAGAAAGCATTGCTCATAGCATGGTCCTTGAGGTGATGTTGCTAGGTTCGTCATCGGGGCGACACGAGGCCACCTTGACTGCGTATAGCAACGATCTGCGCTAGGAGCTTCTCGTCTTAATTTTGAGGCCAATTTTTAATGCGATTCGTCGATGTGTTCACCCTTGAGGGCTTTTGCGCTGCGAGCCACCAGAGACTCCCAAAGGCGCTTCGGGCGTTGTGGGCAGGCTTGGCGTCAGTTCGGCCGACGAAACAATGGCCATTCTGCGCAAGGACATATCCGTCCAGCACTCATCCACTCAACGGTTGCCTTCTGAGCGCTCTATGCAGATCCGCCGAAGCGGATTCAAGGACCGATATCGGGTATGGCTCGAGCAATGGAGCGCAAGCGAGACCCGTGTGCTCAGATCTACGGTATGACAGTCAACCGGTTCAAATGACAGTTTGGACTAGGTGCTTTCAGCTATGATGTAACTTCCCGAACCCAATAAGGACCGGTCATGGCGACATACAAGGAATTGCTGGCTCAAAAAGCCAAATTGGAAGAGCAGCTCGAGAGCGTGCGCCTCAAAGAGCTTGAGGCGGTGATTCAGCAAGTCCGCCAAATCGTTGCGGAGTATGAGCTAACTGCAGAAGATATCGGTCTTGCGCCCCGTCGCGGTCGGGGTGCAGCGAAGCGAGCGCCGGTGGCTCCGAAGTATCGCGATCCGAAAACCGGGGCCACTTGGTCCGGGCGTGGCCGTGCGCCGGCGTGGATCGGTAAGAACCGCGATAAGTTCCTGATCGGCTGATCTTGCGGTTAGATGCCGCACGCGTCTATTGATATCAGCGCTTCTCCCGAACGCACGACTAGCAGGCTGCTGAAATACTGTTTTTCGAGACTCGGCGCAAAACAGGCGACCTCATAGAACGGCCCACAATCGATTTTTCCGACACGGTTGAGGGGTGAGGGGCCCCTTGCAAGGGGTCAATCGAGGGCGTCCGGAAGGTATTTCAGCAGCCTGCTAGGTCGGAAGAAGGTCGATCGATTTGGTGGAAGATCAATGCCGCAGAGGCAAAGGAAAGACGGGTCGCCAGAATGACTGGCGATTGGTTTTGACCGCGATGGCACTGTCCTGAGCAGGGCGCACGGAAACGCGGCGTGTCGTTGTACCAGCGACACGCCCGTCTGGCGGACAACTCATCGAAACACAAATTCTCACTATGGCGACCAAAGCAAAGACCGCAGCAAAGAAGCCTGCACCGGCGAAGAAGTCAGCTGCAATAGCACCGGCTCTAAAGCCCTTGAAAGATGCGTTCACCAAGGCCAGTTTGGTGAATCATCTGGCCGAACAGGCGGAACTCGATGCTAAATCCGTGAAGGCTGTGCTTCTTCATCTTGAGAACACGATCTTGGCTTCTTTGCACAAGAAGGGGGCGGGTGAGTTTACGCTACCAGGTCTGTTCAAGGTAACGTCCGTGAAGGTACCGGCGACAAAGCGTCGCTTTGGCAAGAATCCGTTCACCGGACAAGAGCAATGGTTTGAGGCAAAGCCGGCGACCGTGCGTGTCAAAGTGCGGGCACTGAAGAAGGTCAAGGACGCCGCCCTAAGCGGGTGAAGGTCGGGACGGTGCATTTGAACCAAGGGGGCTGCGGCTCCCTTTGTTATTGGCCACGCAGCAGAGATAGTCGAGGTTTCGCCTTCGAAGCTTCGGGGTGGAACCTACTGATTGACTTCTTCGGCCCACCTCTCTCGTATGAGTATCGAATCGCATTCGCGCGAGCAACTCACATTCGAGAGTGATAAAGAACGACTCGCGCATAGCGTTATCAAAGTAGTCGCCAACGAAGCCCACTGATGGTTTCGAACAGCGGCTCTAAAGTGCCGTTGCACCGAGTTTTGTGTGCGCGTGTCCCGGTGTGTTGTTGTGTAGTGGGTCAACTGCGCAGGCTCAGGTTATGCAGACGAGCGATGCGCATTGGTCGTATTACTGGCTTGCGAGCGACGTGGATGTGCGTCCCCGCGTCCGTTGGTGGCGAGCAACGGCAGAAGTTTGCACCAGCCGTAGAGGTATGACGAAATCCTTGCTTATAGTGGTGAACTCTAGGGCGAGAACTCACCGCAAACTGAGATTTGGCTGAACACGCTTTCCCGTGTCACGGCGATATTGACCGGGACTCGCGCCAGTCCATTTACGAAAGGCGCGATTGAACACGCTGTGATCGGCAAAGCCGAGGGTGTCGGCGATATCGACCACGCTCTTGTCTGAGTTAGCGAGCAGGTCGATGGCTAGATCGCGTCGGAGGTCGTCCTTTATGCTCTGGTAGGAGGTGCCCTCGCTGCCTAGCCTGCGCCGGAGCGTGGAGGGGGTCGTATGCATTGTGGCGGCCAGTGCTTCGAACGTCGGCCAGTCGGCCGGCTGAATCGGATAGAGGCGGCTGCGTACCCTTGCCATATGGCCGCCCTGGTTGCGATATCGAACGAGGAAGTTCTCGGGCGCACGTTTCAGGAATACCTGCGTGGCAGCCGCGTCTCGAATGATGGGGAGAGCGAGAGCGCTGGCATCTACGGCTAGGCGTGTGGCTGGCGCATTGAAGCGAACCGTGTCGCCGAAGAACAGTCGGTATTCGGTTGCATGCGTTGGCGACGGTTGACAGAACGACGCGGCTCGGATTGGGAGACGCCGGCCGACCAGCCAGCTCGCCACTCCGAGTAGGATGACTAGTAAGGTGGCGTGCGCAAAGAGCCGTGCTGGAGCAACGTGATCCACCAGGGTCAGCATTGCTTGCTTGCCCTCCACGTTTAGTTCGCCTCGCAGGTCGTCGAGTACCAGCGAGAAGAAACGCAGCATGCGCAACAGCGCTTGGCCCAATGATTTGCAGCCGACCAGAGAGTGGCATAGGACCGCGAAGCTGCCCTCACGCATGGGATGCGAATCCATCCCGAAGAATTCGTCATTGAGGGTCGAGGCCAGTGCCCGCCAGAGTGCGCCGTACTGTTCCGGGGAGACTCGCGCCAGCGGCTTGCTCAGCAAATCCTCGGAGATGTTTGCCATGGCCAGTGGGCCAGAAATATCTACACTGCGGCGGCGCGACTCGGCTAACGCCTCGATCACGAAGCAGATTGAAATTGTTCCTTTTTCCATCGCGTCTCTATTCGCCTGATCGCGGTGAATGTTGCAAATTGCGTCAGCGATTTTGCTCGATTTTGTCGCAAGACCGTATGGGGTCGCGTCCTACACTACACCCAGCCAATCAGCACGCCTAGCAGCGACGAAGCATGCCATGCCTCTCCAGCGAGCGCACGGCCGGAAGCTAGGCCGGTGACGGCGCTGCTCACCTCGCCAAACCATCGGCATCACCGAGTACTTCACTGGGGAAACGATCGGTTGCTCAGTCGTGCTGGCTTGCATGGCGAAGCGATTTGCAGGCGCGCGGGCACCATCCTAGTGCTCGGCGGCAAGCAACTGAGACTTGTAATCGGAACGTGTTAAACGCCGAAGCCTATGTCGTTCATACCAGTGGTTGAAAACGTCCGGACACGTTCATGCGTCCCGCCCAAGCAAAGCGCGACAGCATTGATGGCAGAAGTGCGTGCCATGCGCACACTTGCCGAGCGCACCGTGCGAAGCGGCGCTGCCCGCGGCCTGGTGGGCGATCAGGCTCGGCTCGCCGCTTTGCTTGATCAATGGATCAGGATGGAGTGTGGGCGCAGACGACTGGTCTGCATGGCCAGCGCGGCAGAGCTGGGCGTGCTCCGATGGCACCACCTGGAGTTAGGTCACCATACCTTACGTCATGAAAAGGACAGGACGTTGAGCGCGCTGTACTGGGCGGTAGCCCGCCGACTTCGGCCTACAACGATGCGCCCCCAGAGCGCCAAATATTCGGCGCTGGGCGTGAGCTGCACGAGTGATGTTGTCGCAGATGCCTGCGCCGACTGTCGCGCCCTGACAAGGGACTGTCGGCGGTTGCTCCCCCACGATTTTCTTGAGCCTCAAGAGCATGACGGTGACCACATGCCGCTACTCGACAACGACGCGAGGTTCCGCTGCTCAAGATGCAACACGTCTTGGGTGCGACGCGTGCTTCCATTTGAGCATTTTGTTGTCTGGGCCATTACGTCTGCCTGACAGAAGCCGTCGCTGCCGTCTATCGTCAGATCGCTTTTCCAATAGATGGGTGGTGGCGACGGTTGCTGTCTGCTGCTTCTTCGTCGAACGTCGGTCTCGACGGAGCTTGATCTCCGGCCCCCGTGGCCGGAGTTTTTTTATGAGGACGCATCTCGTCTGCGGGTGGCAAAAGCGCTCACGGATTTTGCTCGGATCCACCATGGGCAGATGTCGGCTGCGCACTTAAGCTATCCAAAAATTGCCCCGCAAGACGAGGCAGCAAGGAGACCGCAATGGCAACGTACGCCGCAACCGAATCGCAATCCATCCCGAGCTACGAGACATTCGCCTCCATATTCAGCCTTGAAGGTCTCGCAGGAGTTTTCTCCGGAGACTTCAACCAAGGTATCAACGCAGCCATTGAATGTTGTGATCGTTACGCCCAGCCCGGCCGAGTGGCGCTCCATTGGGAGGGGCAGGACGGGCGCCGCGCGACCTATACCTTCGAAGAACTACGTGCGCAATCGGCGCGCTTCGCCAACTACCTGGTGAGCCAGGGCGTGCAACCGGGTGACCGCGTTGCAGGCCTGCTGCCCCGTATCCCGGAACTGCTGATCGTGATCTTGGGCGCATGGCGTGCCGGAGCCGTCTATCAGCCGCTCTTCACAGCGTTCGGTCCGAAGGCGATCGAACATCGTATTGGCTCAAGCGAAGCGCGCCTGATCGTAACGGACGCAGGCAACCGGCACAAGCTGCAGGAGGTCAAGGATTGTCCGACGGTCCTGACTGTGGGCGCAGCCGATTCACGGGATAACGATTTTCATGCGTCCTTGGCGTTGCACAGCAACGCGTTTTCACCCGTGATGCGCACCGGCTCAGATCCCTGCATGATGATGTTCACTTCCGGCACCACGGGGCTGGCCAAGGGCATGACGGTGCCGCACTCGGCGCTGATGGCGATCCACATGTACATGCGCTATGCGGTGGATTTGCGCCCGGGCGACGGCTACTGGAACATCGCCGATCCCGGTTGGGCTTATGGCCTGTATTTCGGTGTCATCGGTCCGCTGCTGCTCGGCCAGGCCACTACCCTTTACGATGGCCCGTTCACGGTGGAGAGCACCTACCGAGTGATCGAGACGCTGGGCATTAACAACCTGGCGGGGGCCCCAACTGCATACCGGATGATGATTGCCGCCGATCCAGAAAAGGCGGCGCGCTTGCGCGGCCGGCTGCGCGTGGTCAGCAGTGCGGGGGAACCGCTCAACCCGGAGGTCATCCGCTGGTTTCACGAGCACCTCAATTGCCCGATCAACGACCACTATGGGCAGACCGAAATCGGCATGGTGCTGTGCAACTTCCACGGCTTGAGCCACCCTATGCGGCCGGGTTCGGCCGGCTTCGCGCTGCCGGGTTACCGGCTGGTGGTTGTCGACGATTCGTGCCGCGAACTGCCACCTGGGCAGCAGGGCACGCTCGCTGTGGACCGTGAGCAATCGCCGCTTTTCTTCTTCCCCGGCTACTGGCGTCAGCAGACCGCCTCCTTCGTCGGCAAATACTACTTGACCGGCGACACAGTAGAACGTGCCGAAGACGGCAGCATTGCCTTCGTCGGTCGGGGCGACGACATCATCACCTCATCGGGTTATCGCATCGGACCTTTCGATGTGGAGAGCAGTTTGCTCGAGCATCCCGCCGTAGCTGAGACTGCAGTGATCGGCAGACCCGACCCCGAGCGCACCGAGATCGTTAAAGCCTTCGTGGTCCTCAAGCGGGGGCACACCGCCGATGCCGCGCTGGTCTCCGCCTTGCAGCAATTTGTAAAGCGGCGGCTCGCGGCACATGCCTATCCGCGCGAGATCGCGTTTGTTGACAGCTTGCCAAAGACCCCCAGCGGCAAAATCCAGCGTTTCCTGCTGCGGCAGCAGGAAACGGGCGCAACGCAGGCCGCCTGACCAGGCATTGCCTTCCATTCACGGCTTCGAAGTGTTTCATTTCTGATCGCGTCGTTGCCGCGCTGCGCACACCGATCGGCATGTTCCAGGGCCAGTTCGGTGCGCTGACCGCGCCGCAATTGGGCGCCGCGGCGATCGCCGGCACGCTCGTCGATATCGGTCGGGATGCGGAGTGCATCGACGAAGCAGCCATGGGCTGCTGCGCATATCACGCCAACTAGCTTTATCGACAGATGGACCAATAGCAGCACCAACGATATCCATTCTCAAATGGAGGAGACCATGACTAACGAAGTTGATGTTCAAAAGATCGCACAGAACGCGAGATTCTCGCGTTTCCATGGCTTGATCCTGTTCTGGTGTGCTCTGATCCTCGTTCTGGACGGATACGACTTGGCCGTCGTAGGCGCGGCCTTGCCTTCGATCATGAAACAGATGGGGGTGGATGCGGCAAAGGCCGGCTTCATGGCGAGCTCGGCTTTGTTCGGCATGATGTTCGGGGCGATTTATCTCGGTACGTTGGCCGACAAGATCGGCCGTCCGGTATCGATTTGCATGTGTATCGCACTGTTCAGTTTCTTCACGGCCGTGGCGGGACTTACGCACGATCCCTTGAGCTTCAGCGTCACCCGGTTCCTCGCGGGCCTGGGGATTGGTGGTGTTCTCCCCATCGTGACAGCACAGATGGGTGAGTTTGCGCCACGAAAAATCCGAGCTCGCCTTGTCACCGTTGTGTTCGCTGGGTACTCGATCGGCGGCATCCTTGTGGCACTCACTGGGAAGCAATTGATTGAAGCCTATGGCTGGCAGTCCGTGTTCTTCATCGCCGGCACGCCCGTCCTGTTCATTCCCTTCATCTTGCTGAGCATGCCTGACTCGCTGGCGTTTCTGGTACAGCGGAACCGTACCGAAAAGCTCGTGCAAGTGATCAAGAAGATCGCCCCGGAAGTCCAGGTCAGCGGCCGAGACAGGTTCGTCATACCGCAAGAGGCTATGCTGACCAAGGCGCCGGTGGCCAAGCTGTTTCAGGATGGGCGCGGATTCAGCACCGTCATGATCTGGGTTGCGTTCTTCATGGGCTTGTTCATGGTGTACTCGTTGAGTTCCTGGCTCACGAAGTTGATGGCCATGTCGGGCTACAGCCTGGGGTCCGCACTGACCTTCGTGCTCGTTTTCAACATTGGCGCTGTGATCGGTGCCGTTGGGGGAGGTCGGCTGGGCGACAAGTACAACATCAAGTATGTACTGGTGGCCTTCTATGCAACCGGTGCGGTGTCATTGACGCTGATGGGCTACACAAAATCAACTGAGCTGCTCTTCCTGGTCGTGTTCGTAGTCGGCGCCTCGACCCTGGGAACGCAACTCTTGGCGTACGCATACGCCGGTGAGTTCTACCCCGCGGCGATTCGCTCGACTGGCGTGGGATTCGCGTCCGGCATCGGTCGCCTCGGCGCGATTGCGGCACCCGTGCTGATTGGCGCGCTGGTGGCGATGCGACTGCCTTTGGAGCAGAACTTCTTGGCGATCGGCCTTGCAGGCGCACTGGGCACCTTGGCGGTCATGATGATTGACCATCGCCACTGCGCGGCCAACGTACATGCCGCAGATGCCTGTTTGCAGGCCTGAAGCAGGTGCCCGCGCGGCAGTCTGTGCTCGGCGTTGGGTTGCCGCAATCGATACCGGCGACCACCTTGACCAAAATGTGCGGCTCGGGCATGAAGACCGTGATGCGGGTGGCGGGTAGCTGCAGCATAGGTCTGGCCGGAGGCATGGAGTCGATGTCGAATGCCCCTTATGTTCTGCCGCGCTCGCGTGGGCTATCGGCTCGATCATGCAGGCGTGACGGGCCACATGCGCTTCGCGCTCGATTTCGGCTGTGGGATTGACTTGCTAGCCAACGAACTCGTTTCAGGGAAGCTAGGTGATATCGAGCGCGGGCATCTGTTGGTAGAAGTTGTAGTTCGGAACAATGTCGGCACGGGGTCCGTGCTGCCCAGTGCACAAACACTCAAAGCTAAGCAAGATGATCCGAATCCGCTCGATCTCAGGTCGTGTGCGCCGGTTGTACGCTGCCCTAAAGAGTCTCTATCCTGATGGTTTCTCTCTCGATCCTTTGCATCCAATCAACGTAGGCGACCATGTTACGCCTACGTTAACGAACGGCTCGCGAAGGGTTACGTTGGATCATGCGCCACTTGATCAGTGGGGCGATCAGACGCGTGGCGTGGCCTCGATCTTCGTACTGGCAGGCGATGATTTGGTGCGCGTTGCGACCAACGTCAAGAGTGCTGCTGGGGTGCGTGCGGTCGGCGTTGCCATGGAGCGCTCACACCCAGCCTACGTGTGCAACCGAGGAGGACAGGCCTACTGCGGCTATGCGGTCCTGAGCGGCCGCAAATTCGTCGTTGATTACCGGCCAATCGTGGACAGCAACGGGCACGTTATCGGCAGCTTCGCCGTTGGACTTGACGTTAGCAACTTGCGCACGCTAACTCTGGCTGAGAAGCTAGGGATGGGCGTGGCCAGCGGCACAACAGCACTGCTTGTCATACGGGATCTCATTGCTGCGAAACTCGGCTCTGTGCAAGCGCCGGGAGCGGTGCAGTGGCTGACTAGCCTCGGTATCTCCGCCCTGCTAGGTGTCGCCGTCTACGCAGTAATTGAGCGATTTGCCGGTCGTCCGTTGAGAGAGGCTGCGGAGGCGGCCCAGCGATTGGCTTCCGGCGATCTTTCCGCGCAGATTCCGGTCAAGCGTAGTGATGAGATCGGTGGCATCCTCGATGCGCAAAACGGCATCAACCTCGGTCTCGCTACGTTGATCGGCCGCGTACGCGAGTCGACCGGCAGCCTAATCACCGCGGTAGGCGAGATCGCGGCTGGCAATGCAAACTTGTCCATGCGCACCGAGGCACAGGCCAGCTCGCTAGAACAGACGGCAGCAGCCATGGACGAACTTACCTCGACCGTACGTAACAATGCCGACAACGCGCGGCAGGTCCTCACATCTGCGCAATCAGCTAGCGAGCTGGTAAATGTAGGTTCAAGTTTGATGGGGCAGGCGGTAGGCACGATGGATGACATCCGCGAAGCATCGCATCGGATGTCGGACATCGTCAGCACGATCGATAGCATCGCATTCCAGACCAACATCCTCGCATTGAACGCCGCAGTTGAGGCAGCTCGTGCGGGCGCCGAGGGCCGTGGTTTCGCGGTGGTTGCGCAGGAAGTCCGCATGCTGGCTAAGCGCAGTGCGGACGCAGCGCACGAAATTAAGAACTTGATCGGTGAAGCAGTAGGCAAGATTGACACGGGGGGGCAGCTCATCGACCGAACCGGGCAGAACATGTCGCAAATCGCTGCCTCGATTCAGGACGTGACGCACCTGATGGCCGAGATCAGTCGTGCGAGCGACGCGCAGAGTACTGGGATTGAGCAAATCAATGGTGCGGTTGTCTATTTGGACGAGATGACCCAGCAGAACGCGACACTGGTCCAGCAGGCCGCGGCAGCGTCGGCTCGCATGCAACTACAGACCGGCGTGCTCGGGGATGCGGTGAAAGCGTTCAAGCTCGCCACTGACTGAGGCTGTGTGTTGATCCCAGCTACCCCAGGACCAACTGTCGACGTTTACCGCCGTACTCCGAAAACCTGTGGCTAGATGGTCACCATGCCCGCGACCCGCTCCACGCACTCAATGCGATCGAGATTACCGATCACAGCTTTTGCCATACCCCGCGGATTGATCGCGTCGGTGCGGGTGGAGCGGGCAGATTGGTAGGCGAAGTTCTGCGTGACTTTTGAGCCCACCTTGATGACATGCGGTAGGACACCCGCCCCGACTATGCACAACGATCACCAACGCCTCACCTTTGTCTTGGAAAAAGTCTCGTCCCTGCGTCATGAGTTCCGCAATGAACAAGGCTTCTTCACCTGCTTCACGTTTGTCGCCGGACCAGTTCGCCAAGTGGAATTTGCGTTGCCCGGCCGGCATGAGGTCGCGACCGGAATGCAGATCACTGTCGTTCTGAGCCAAGCGGGAGACTGGGGCACAGTGGAGGCTTGGCGGTTTGACGCGACTGGCGAGATTGTGATGCGACTGCGCCCCACCGCCGCATTGATCTATCTGGCACTTCTGATGGCGGCATCTGCCATAGCACTTTCGTTTGTGATCGGCGAATGGCTCCGGAATGGGGCTACGGATTGGCCGCGAACAATCGCCAGCTTCATCTTCGGAGCCCTTGCCGGTGGCATGTACTTCGATTGGCGTAACAGTCAAGCTGTCATCGAGTTGCTGAACGCACAGCAATGAACGCCGCTTGTTTCGGTTACCAAAGCCATCGTAGTCGCTGGCATCGGCAACATTGACTGCATCTGGATCGCGAAATTGTGCGGGTGCGCCTTTGTTGCCATAGCATCCGCCGTATTCACTCGGACTACTTCGGCGACAAATCGGTTAGGGGAAACCATTACATCCACTCACCGAGCTTGAAATCAAAGGGGGGGGACTCTTAAAGTGTTATCCCAGTTCTTGCTGGCCGGCACCTGCACCATCCCTTCGACACTTGGTGCGCCCGGGCCAACGGCCGGTTACTAGGCTGGACCGCACTGCGGGTCATGCGTTTCGGTAGCCTACACGTTGTTATTCCCGCTGGGACTATAACGACGCGTGAACTGCGATTCCAGCAGACTGGAGACAATGCGATGGCAGATGCATCAGCTAGCGCCCCGCGCGATACGAAACTTGCTCGGCGGAACTTCTTCGATGGTAAGGAGGTTCCGACCGGTGCTGTATCGGATCTGATTGTCCGCTCATGGCAGCGAGCCGCCCAGGTGGGCGTACAACCTGATCAGCACATTCTGTTTTCCGATATCGTCACGGCCAGTCAATGGCGCCGCGATGAAGACGAGAACCGGACATTGATCGAAGCGTCCACCGCCGATATGGAGATTCTGGCGGGCGCATTTCCGTCTCAACATTGGATTGTGCTGTGCACGAATGCACAAGGGGTGATCGTCTCTTCCCACGGTCGCCTCGGCGCAGGACCGGACGGGCCATCGCCGTTTCAGCATGGTCGGCGTTTATGCGAAGTCAGCATCGGCACAAATGCGCCCGGATGCGTGCTGGCCGAAGGTGGCACGCCGATCGAGATTCAACGCGGTGAACATTATCTGCACGAGTTGGTGGACGTTGTCTGTGCGGCGGCGCCGATCTTCGATTGCCATGGCCAGTTGCTAGGCGTGCTGGATGTCACGGGTTTCGGCGTTGATCTGCCGCCCTATGCACTGCAGCGTGTGCAGGCCGCCGCTATTTCGATCGAAAACAGCACCTACGAGCGACTGCCTGGCTGCCGTCTTGTGCGCCTGCATCACGATTACCGCATGTTGAATACGCCTGCCGAAGGCGTCATCGCCGTGTCGCGCGACGATGTGATCGTCGCCGTCAACCGGGCTGCACGGCAGATGCTGCATCTGTCGGACGTTGTTGTCGTAGGCTGTGAGATCAGCAGTGTGTTTGTTGGCGGCTTGCGTGGCATTGGCGGACAAGTGCCAGTTTCGGTTCCGACCTACACTGGTCAGCGGTTGCATGTGATGGTCGGCGCTGCTACCCCGACGCAGCGTCAGCACGGCAGGGCGGGACTGACCCCGGTGCCCACCGGCGGTCAACCACATGTGATGGTGGATACGGCGCTGGAGCGCGCGTTTGAGAAGGCGAGCTTGGCCATTCGTGAAGAGGTGCCCGTTATCCTGCTCGGGGAGACCGGCACAGGTAAGAGCATGTTCGCCCGTGCCCTACATGATGCAAGTCGTCCGAATGGGAATTTTGTTTCGCTTAACTGCTCCTCGATCCCTGAGAGCCTCGCTGAGGCAGAGTTGTTCGGTTATGCAGATGGCGCCTTTACCGGTGGCCGTAAAGGTGGCAGCCAGGGCAAGATCGAGCAGGCCAATCATGGGACTCTGTTTCTGGATGAAATCGGAGACATGCCCCTGACATTGCAGACTCGGTTGCTGAGCGTGCTTCAAGACCGGAGTCTGATGCGGATTGGGTCGAGTAAGGAGATTGCTGTCGATATCTCCGTAATCTGTGCGACGCACCGCAACTTGGCGGACCTAGTGCGTCAGGGTGCCTTCCGAGAGGATCTGTATTTTCGTCTCCATGGCATGTCTGTGCGTCTGCCCACTTTACGTGATCGTACCGATCTTCCCGTTCTGATCGAAACGGTGCTGCGTACGCTTGCACGCGGAAGGTTCAAACGGCTGGATGGCGACGTTATGGCGTTGCTGATGGCTCACCCTTGGCCGGGCAACGTGCGTGAGCTTCACCAGGTGCTACGTACTGCGATGGCGCTGTCCGCCGACAGCGAAGAGATTCGCCGTGAGCATTTGGATGAGGGCTGGTTGGAGGTAGCGCTCCGTTCCGCGTCAGCCAATCTGCCCCAGTCATCCAGTTCATCGACCATGCTGGCCGATGTGCAAAGCGAGCTGATCCAAAAGACGTTGGATGAACTGCGCGGCAACCGATCCAGGACCGCGCGCGCCTTGGGTATTTCCCGCGCAACTCTATATCGAAAGATGGCGCGCAGCGACATTAGCTAGCCTCGAATCAGCGTTACACCCGGACCCCCGGTAACCGCGCTCGCGGTTACCGGGGGTTTTTGTTGGCCCGTATGTATTGAGACACTGCCTCAGTTTGCGACAGGTTGTCTCGTCCTGTCTGTCTCAGATCGATGGGGATCGCCTTCACATCCTTGTCACATCTGAAAGAAATGGCGCGCCGTTGCGGGCATGGCTTGCAAACACACTGGCGGGCATGGTGATTGCATTGTCCCGTGTCGACACCGTGCCGCCTTGGCCGGACGGGCGCAAATTAAACCAATTAAGGAGACATGCGATGCAGAGCAATGCTGGGCTGCTGATCGACGGCAAGCTGGTTCAGGGGGGCGCCCTGTTAGAGGTCGTCAACCCGGCCACTGGTAAGGTATTTACCACCGTCTCGCGCGCGACGGAACAAGACGCGAAGGCCGCCGTCGCCGCGGCCAAGGCAGCACAGCCTGGGTGGGCTGCGCTTGGACTGGGTGCGCGGCGCGAGTTGCTGCAGCGCTTTGCCGATGAACTTGAGGCCAACGCAGAAGACCTTGCTGCGACCTTGGTGCTGGAGCAGGGTAAGCCGTTGGCCGAGGCGCGGCAGGAGTTGCAGTTCGCGCAGGCCTTCGTGCGCCATATTGCTGGCCTGAGCCTGCCGGTGTCCGTCGTGCAGGACGACGCCACGCATCGCATCGAATTGCACCACAAACCGCTGGGGGTGGTGGCAGCCATTACGGCCTGGAACTTCCCAGTGTTGATCGCCGCATACAAGCTCGCGCCGGCGCTTCTGATGGGCAACACCATGGTCCTCAAGCCCGCGCCAACCACACCCGTCGCTACGCTGCAGCTTGGCACGATACTGAGAGACATCTTTCCGGCAGGTGTGGTCAACGTCATCACCGATGCCAACGACCTGGGCAACCTCCTGACGTCGCATCCTGATGTGGCGAAGGTATCGTTCACCGGTTCGACGGCCACGGGCAAGAAGGTCATGGCCAGCGCCGGCCCGGGCCTCAAGCGCATAACACTGGAGCTGGGCGGCAACGATGCGGCCATCGTTCTGGACGACGCGGATGTGGCCGAGATCGCGCCCAAGATTTTCGGTAGCGCGTTCTACAACTGCGGGCAGGTGTGCCTGGCGCTCAAGCGGCTGTACGTGCATGCCTCCATCCACGATGCGCTGTGCGATGCGCTGGCCGATCTGGCCGCGGAGACCGTTGTAGGCAACGGTGCGGAGGAGAGCGTCGCGCTTGGTCCGTTGCAGAACGCCATGCAGTTCGACAAGGCCGGCCGCTTTCTGGCGGCGGCGCGGCGCGACGGCAAGATCCTGGCGGGCGGGGCAGCGCTCAAGGGCGACGGGTACTTCATTGCGCCCACCATCGTGCGTGACCTGACCGACCAGAACGAGCTAGTGGCCGAAGAGCAGTTCGCGCCGATCCTGCCGGTGCTGAAGTACGACCGCGTTGAAGAGGCGCTGGCACGCGCCAACGGAACGCCGTATGGCCTGGGCGGCTCGGTCTGGTCGGGCGACCTGGATCGCGCCTATGGCGTCGCGCAGCGGCTCGATGTCGGTACGGCCTGGGTGAACCACCACCTGCATTTCGGCCCCCATATTCCGTTGGTCGGTGCCAAAGAATCCGGCGTTGGCGTGGAGTTCGGCGTGGATGGACTGGCCGAATACACGCAGTTGAGCGTCGTCAACATTGCGCGGCAGAAAACGGCCTGAGCGCAGTTTTTCCGGCTCTTTTGGCCGGTTCCTAAGGCGCGTGTAGCGAACGAATCCGCCCCTTGTAGAGGTCTGCGGGCGGCGCCGTGCGCGCTGACATAACGTTCGTCTAATGGCGGGCAACACAATAAGTACTCGGAGGAGATATGCTTCAAAACCACACGGCAGGCAGCCGAAAGAAGGGCTCGTCATCGCGCCTGTCATTGAAACTTGCTGGGCTCGCTGCAGCGTGCATGGTTGCAGCAGCGCCAGCGCACGCCATCGACGTGGACGCGGGGGACTACACTGCCTTGCCTGCCGGTACGAATCTTGGCTTGGTCTACTATCAGCACGCGGAGCGCGACAGAGTCTATGCCAACGGCAATCAGGTTGCCGGCGGAAATCTCGCATCGGATGTCGGTATTCTGCGCTTCGTGCATTTCATGAACATCGGCGGCTATACGGTCGATCCGCAGATTCTGCTGCCGTTTGGCTCGCTGCGCGCCTCTGGCGACCTAAGTGCGCTGGGCAGCGGCAGCGGCGTTGCCGACCCGATTCTGGCCGCAACCGTGTGGCTGCAGAACGATCCGCAGAAGAAGCAGTACTTCGGCATTACGCCTTTCATCTTTGTGCCTGTGGGCAGCTACAACAAGGACAAGGCGCTCAACCTGGGTGAGAACCGCTGGAAGTTTGTCCTGCAGGCTGGTTACATCACGCCGCTGACCGACAAGTTCACCCTCGACCTGGTCGGTGATGTGACCTTCTTCGGCAACAACAACAAGTACGGCCCCACCGAGGCCACCCTCAAACAGGATGCACAGGTTCAAACCCAGGCTTGGCTGCGCTATAACGTTACCGATACCTTCGACGTGCGCGCTGGGGTCTCCCGCGTGTTTGGCGGCGAGACCAAGGTCAATGGCGTAGCGCAGGACAACAGCCCCAACACGTCGAAGTTCTCGTTCGGCTTCGCCTGGTTCCCGGCGCCGACGGTGCAGGTGCTCGGCACCTACGGCCGAGACATTTCCGTGCACAACGGGCCCATGGAGAGCAACCGCTTCAACCTGCGCGTGCTCAAGGTGTTCTGATAGGACATGCCAACAACAGAGGAGACGAACATGAACACAAGACGCCAGTCGTCTTTTGCGGTGCCATATCGGCTGCGGCACATGTGCGTAGGCGCCATCGTGGCGGCCGGCCTGGCGCTGCCCGGCATGCAGGCCGCGGCTGCCGACGGCGGGAAGGCCCACCACACCGCTGCGCAGGTTGCCAACGCAGGCTCGCCGAGCCACGGAGCCGTCCAGGGGGAGGCCCGTTTCAGCAAGCTCGACCAGATCAACACCGGCAACGTCAAGGAACTCGGCCTGGCCTGGTCGTACAACCTTGAGTCGACACGCGGTGTCGAAGCCATTCCGCTGGTGGCGAACGGCGTGATGTATGTGACGGCGCCTTGGAGCGTCGTGCATGCCGTCGACGCCCGTACCGGCAAGCGGCTGTGGACGTACGATCCGAAAGTGCCGCGTACCTTTGGCTCCAAGGGCTGTTGCGACGTGGTCAACCGTGGCGTGGCGCTTCACGACGGCAAGGTATTCGTCGGCGCCTTCGACGGCCGGCTGATCGCACTCGACGCGAAATCCGGCAAGAAGGTCTGGGAGCGGAATACAACGCAGGGCGAGCAGGGCACGTACACCATCACCGGTGCGCCAATCGTCGTGAAGGGCAAGGTGATCATCGGCAACGGTGGCGGCGAATACGGCGGGCGCGGATTCGTGACCGCTTATGACGCCAACACCGGCAAGCAGCTCTGGCGCTGGTTTGTCGTGCCGGGGGAGCAGTCCAAGCCGTTCGAGGACGCGTCGATGGAGATGGCGGCCAAGACCTGGGATCCTGCCATGGGGGCGGCGAATGGCGGCAACGTCTGGAATTCGTTTACCTACGACCCCGAACTGAACCTGGTGTATTTCGGCACCGGCAATGGGAGCCCCTGGAGCCACAGGATGCGCGATCCGAAACTGGGGAGCAACCTGTTCCTCTCCTCGATCGTCGCGCTCAATCCTGACACCGGAAAATACGTGTGGCACTACCAGACGACGCCGGGCGACAACTACGACTTTGATTCGACCGCCAACCTCATCCTGGCCGACCTGCCAGTTGACGGGAAGCCGCGCAAGGTGATCATGCAGGCGCCCAAGAACGGCTTCTTCTTCGTGCTTGATCGCGCTACTGGCAAGTTCATCTCGGCCAAGAACTATGTCGACGTGAACTGGGCGTCCGGCTATGACGCGCAAGGGCACGCGATCAAGACCCAGGCCGGGCAGAGCAGCACCGAGCCGGTCGAGGTGGTGCCGAGCCCGTTCGGTGGGCACAACTGGCAGCCGATGTCCTACAGTCCGAAGACTGGCCTGGTCTACATCCCGGCTCAGCATGTGCCGGCGACGCTTGCAGACAATGCGGATTGGAAGCGGGACTCGGCGAAGACCAACGAGCCGATGGCTGGAACCGGGTGGAACTTGGCCCAATTGATCAACGCGGCGCCGCCGAAGGGCAAGCCGTTCGGTCGGTTGGTGGCCTGGGATCCTGTACAGCAGAAGGCGGCATGGACGCAGGAGCTTGCCTCGCCGTGGAACGGTGGAACGCTGACAACCGCTGGTGACCTGGTGTTCCAGGGAACCGCAGACGGCCGGTTTGTTGCGTACAACGCCACCAACGGCGAAAAACTGTGGGAGGCGCCGGTCGGCACCGGCGTCATTGCGGCGCCGATGAGCTATATGGTGGACGGCAAGCAGTACGTGTCGATCGCGGTGGGTTGGGGGGGCGTGTTTGGCCTGTTCGTGCGGGCGACTGACCGGCAGGCGCCGGGAACCGTCTACACGTTTGCCGTTGGCGGCAAGGCGAAGGCACCCGAGGCGCATCCCTACCCAATGGCACCACTCGTCTCGGGGGTGAAGTACAACCCCGCCGACGTGAAGGAGGGGACGCGCCTCTACGTCAACAATTGCGTGTTCTGCCACGGCGTGCCGGGCGTGGACAAGGGAGGCAATATTCCCAACCTCGCCTATGTGGGTAGCGGGCTGATCGAGAACCTGGACAAGATCGTCTTCAACGGGCCGCTTAAGGACCGGGGCATGCCAGACTTCACCGGCAAGCTCACGGTGGACGACGTCGAGAAGATCAAGGCCTTCATCCTGGGGACGGCCGACGCCATCCGGCCGAAGCAGTAAGCAGCAGTAACGCTAGTCCAGACAGCCCGACCGTGTTGTGACGACACGGTCGGGCTTTTTTGTACACGCTCAATCGCGTGCTTATGTACCTGCTTAGTGGCCAGAAAGGCGGCGCGAGTTGGCGTTGGTGCGAAATATCAGCGGCGCTTCTTTGGCGTTGGCGATGCGTTCATGCAGTACCACTTCCTGCAACCTGCCGTGATCCGGCGAACGGTCACAGACCGGGTCAGTGCGTCTCGCATCGCCCGTCAGTAGGAAGGCTTGGCAGCGGCACCCGCCAAGATCCTGCTCGCGCTGGTCGCAGGTGCGACATGGCTCTGGCATCCAGCCCGTACCGCGAAACCGCTGAAAGGCTTCGCTATGGAACCAGATATCGCGCAGTGACTGCTGCGTGACGTTTGGCAACGAGGGCCCAGGCAGCATCCGTGCAGCATGGCACGGCAGGGCAGTACCGTCGGGTGCTACACCCAGGAAGGTGGTGCCCCAACCGTTCATGCACTTTTTTGGCCGTGTTTCAAAGTAGTCCGGAACGACGAACAGAATCTTGCAGCGGTTGCCCACGCGTTCACGATATGTATTAACGACGGCTTCCGCTTCGCGCAATTGCTCGTGTGTCGGCATCAGCGCCAAGCGGTTCTCCCAAGCCCAGCCGTAGTACTGCGTGTTTGCAAGCTCAAGGTATTCGGCACCCATCTGCAGCGCCATCTCGATGATCGTGCCGACGTGCGGAAGGTTGTGTCGGTGCAGCACACAATTCAGCACCATCGGATAGCCGTGTGCCTTGATCTTGCGTGCAACGTCTACCTTCAAGTCGAACGTACGTGTGCTCGAAAGGAAGTCGTTGAGCTCACGGGTGGAATCCTGGAATGACAACTGGATATGGTCGAGCCCCGCCTTACGCAATGCATCGAGCCGCTCATCACTTAGTCCTACACCGGACGTGATGAGGTTGATATAGAAGCCTAACCGGTGCGCGTGCGCAACCAGGGCCTGCAAATCCTTACGCAAGAGCGGTTCTCCGCCCGATAGGCCAAGCTGCACCGCGCCCAGCGCACGTGCTTGCGAGAACACGTCGCACCACTCTCCGGTGGAGAGTTCAGCAGCCTGGCGGGCGTAGTCGATCGGATTGGAACAGAACGCGCAATGTAGCGGACAGCGGTAAGTCAGTTCTGCCAGTAGCCAGAGCGGTGGTGTGACAAGGGGCGGCATCGTTGTCTCAAACAAGCCAGCCACGCTGGAGGGCGTGATCAACAAAGGCGCGGATTTCTGGCTCAAGGTCCTGCCGTGCGAACGCAGCCTGCAGTTCTTCGACGATCTGCTCAAGCGAGCGGCGTCCATCGCAGCGTTGGAGGACGGCGGCTGCGCTGTCATTAAGCACGACCATGCCCTCGGGATAAAGCAGCACCCAGCGTTGCTGCACTGCTTCCCACTGGAGGCGGAATGTTCGGTGTAATGCTGGGGTGAGCGCGCCGGATGCAGTCATGAATAGGCCTGTTGGATGGCATCGAGCATTGACCACAGAATATCGAGCTTAAATTGCAGGATATTGAGCGCACGCTGCTGTTGCGCGCTCGATGTAAAGTGCGCGAGCGTCACGCGCAAGCCATGGTCCACATCGCGTTGGGCCAGCGGGATGCGGCTGCGGAAATAGCTCAGACCTTCAGCGTCGATCCACGGGTAGTGCTTTGGCCAGTGAGCCAGCCGTTCCTGGTGGATTTCCGGGGCAAACATCTCAGTCAGCGAGGAACATACCGCCTCCTGCCATGGGGCTCTACGCGCAAAATTCACATAGGCGTCAACGGCAAAACGTACACCCGGCAGCACAAATTGGTGTGCAAGCAAGGCGGCGCGGGTCAAACCAACCGCTTCCCCCAGTCGCAGCCAAGCTTCGATACCGCCGGGCTCTGCATCGGTTCCATCATGGTCGAGAATGCGTACGATCCATTCGCGACGCGTGGCTCGATCGTCGCAGTTGGAAAGGATCGCCGCATCCTTGAGCGGAATATTGGCTTGATAATAAAACCGGTTGGCAACCCAGCCGCGAATTTGCTCAGGGGAACACTGACCGGCTGCCATGCGACGGCTGAACGAGTGATGGATGTGGTAGCCCGCCTGTTTGGCTCTCAGTTGCGCTTCAAACTCGGCGGGATCCCATGGGCTGAGGTGTGTCATAGCACCAGCTCCATCCCGTCGTGGGCGACCTCGATGCCATGTGCTGACAGCTCGCGGCGCTCTGGCGCATCTTCGTCCAAAATCGGGTTGGTGTTGTTGATGTGAATGAGGATCTTGCGCGTGGCAGGTAGAGCGTCCAGGGTGGCGATCATGCCGTCCGTACCGGAAAGCGCTAGGTGGCCCATTTCGGCTGCCGACTTGGGTGATAGCCCGAGCCGCTGCATTTCGTCAGAGCTCCAGAAGGTTCCGTCGACCAGGACAACGTCGGCCTGTTGAAGCTCGGTTAGCACGTGGGGTGCGATGCTGCCCAGTCCGGGCGCATAGAACGCGCGTTGGCCGCTGCGACGATCAACAATGCGCAGGCCGATATTGTCTCCGTTGCGCGCTGCGTTGCGGCCGGGCGAGTAGGGTGGTGCCTTGCTATCAAGCGGGATAGCGGTCAACTCGACATTTTGCAGTGCAGCGATCGTGAAGCCTCTGCCGTCCAAAGGCACTGGATGTGTCTCGACGCCGCAGTAATGGGCCATAACGCATGTCAGCGGGAAGGACGTCGCCAGATCTTCCAGCACGGGTGCAGTGGCATATAGCGGCAAGGGCCGCTGATGCTCTCGCAGCATTGGCAGTCCGGCTACATGATCGATTTGGGCATCCATGAGCAAGACTGCGGCAATGCCGGTGTCGCGGGCATGCCGACCGGGCTGCAACTCGGGCGCTTGGCGCAACTGAGTCAGGATGTCCGGGGAGGCGTTGACCAGCAGCCAGTCCACGCCATGTTCGCTAAGCGCCAGCGATGATTGCGTGCGCGGTACGGCCCGTAACGTGCCGCCGCGTACGCCAGCACAGTTTCGGCAGTTGCAATTCCACTGGGGGAAACCGCCGCCGGCCGCAGAGCCCAGGATCCGGAGTGTTGTCATGGCAGGCAGTCTGTGGGTCGCTATGGGGTGATCCCGCCCGCGAAGGCGCGAGGCTCGCGGCCACGAGTCTCTCCCTGACTAGCGATTGGCGACGTACATCGTGATCTCGAAACCCAGTCGCAGTTCCGTGTAAGCAGGGGTAGTCCCGGACATGGTGTCTCCGTTGTTTGTAGGTGTGATCAATGCTGGTTTGCCGCTTGTACTTTTCACTTCAGCAGCCTGCGGTTTATGCAACATCCATGCCCAGGGCATTCATCCGCTGGAGCAACGTTGATCGGCCGCGCCGCAGGCGACCCGTTGTCTCATAACTGTCTCAAACCGAGACAGTTTGTTGGGCGTGAGACAGCGCAGCGGCTTGCGGTGCAGGTACGGCGGCGGCTCAGTTAGACGCATTGCGTTGGGTTGTCACTCTGCTCGCAGCGCTTGAGCACCATCAGCAGATCCTTGCTGGCCACTTGATCGCCAGGCACCACGTGGACGGTTTCGATTTCGCAGTCAAACTCCGCAGTGAGGTGAGCTTCCATCTTCATCGCTTCCAGCGAGACCAGCGTACTGCCGGACGATACGCGTTGCCCCGGTTGCACCGCAACCGTCACCACAGATCCAGGCATCGGTGCTGCCACATGCAACGGATTGGCAGCATCCGCTAGAGGTCGCGCCTGTGTCTTGCCTTCTGCTCCATGTTTTCGAATGCGCGCCATGCGGGGCTGGCCGTTGAGGTCAAACTGAACCTTGAGCACACCCTCTTCGCTGTCCGGCTGCACGCCTTGCAGGGCGACCAGCAGCGTCTTACCTGGTGCGATGTCCACTGCGATCTCTTCCTGCGGCTGTAGCCCATAGAAGAATGCTGGCGTGGGAAGCACGGAGGTGTCGCCGTAGCTGCGCTGGTGTTCGTGGTATGCCTGGGTGACCTTTGGATACATCAGGTACGAGGCGAGTTGAGGGTCATCCAGTGCCGTGCCGCAAGCTGCCTCACCTTCCTTGCGCGCCTGCTCCAGGTCCACCGGCGCCAGGCGGTCACCCGGCCTATAGGGCGAGGGAGGGTCAGACTTCAATACCCGGCGCGAGATTTCGGGCGGGAAGCCTTCCGGCGAAAAGCCAAGTTCGCCCTTGAACAGGGAGACCACCGATTCCGGAAAGGCCACCTCTCTGGAGGCGTCCCATATGTCAGCGGCGCTGAGGTCATTGGTCACCATCATCAGCGCCATATCGCCGACTACTTTGGAGGTCGGTGTGACCTTAACGATATCGCCGAAGAGACGGTTGACCTCCGCGTAGGCACGTGAAACCTCGGTCCATCGATGTTCGATACCCAGCGCGCGCGCCTGCTCGCGCAGGTTGGTGTATTGCCCACCAGGCATCTCATGGCGATACACGTCGGCAGTGCCGGCGCGAATTTCGGGCTCGAAGGGGGAGTAGTACCGCCGAACGCCTTCCCAGTACATTGACGCTTCGTGCAGGCGCTCCGCGCTCAGTCCAGGATCGCGCTCGGTACCGGCCAGCGCCGCGGCGATGCTGGACAGATTGGGCTGCGAGGTAAGGCCGCTCATCGCGTCGAGCGCACCATCCACCGCATCGCAGCCTGCCTCGATAGCGGCCAACGCCGACGCTGCGGAGATTCCACTGGTGTCATGTGTGTGGAAGTGCACCGGTAACCCCGTCTCTTCCTTCACGGCCCGTACGAGAGCTGTCGCTGCGCGCGGACGGCAGATACCCGCCATGTCCTTGATGCCGATCACATGTACGCCAGCGCGCTGCAGCTGACGCGCAACGCCAACGTAGTACTGCAGGTTGTACTTGTTGCGAGCGGTATCGAACAGGTCGCCCGTATAGCAGATTGCACCTTCGCACAGGGCGCCGCTTTCGCGCACGGCATCAATGGCCACGCGCATGTTTTCTACCCAGTTCAGCGAATCGAAGACGCGGAACAAGTCGATGCCGTTGCTCGCAGCTTGCCGTACGAAAAAGCGCACGACATTGTCTGCGTAGTTGGTATAGCCGACCGCATTTGAGCCGCGCAGCAACATTTGAAACAGGACGTTTGGCACGGCCGCACGTAGTTGCGTCAATCGCTGCCAGGGGTCTTCCTTGAGGAAGCGCAGCGCCACATCAAAGGTGGCTCCGCCCCAGCATTCCAGCGAGAAGAATTGAGAGAGTTCGCGCGCATAGAACGGTGCCACCGGAAGCATATCCGCGGTGCGCATGCGTGTGGCAAACAGTGACTGATGCGCATCGCGCATGGTGGTATCGGTGATCAACACCCGTTTCTGTGCCAGCATCCAGTCGGCGAACTTTTCTGGCCCCAGCGCACGTAGACGGTCGCGAGTTCCCGGCGGAATCGGGGTGGCGACATCAACGGGCGGTGCCATCGGACTGGGCAGTGGCAACGGCGGCAATACACGCCCCTTGACCTCTGGGTTGCCGTTGACGGCCACGTCACCCAGATAGCGCAACAATCGGGTGGCTCGATCATGCCGCCGGGTAAAGGCAAAGAGTGCGGGTGTGTTGTCGATGAAACGAGTCGTCACCGTGCCGGCTGCGAACGCCGGATGGTTGATCACGTTTTCCAGGAATTGCAGGTTCGATGCCACGCCGCGAATGCGGAATTCGCGTAGCGCCCGGTCCATGCGGTGAATCGATTCAGTAGCGTTGGGCGCCCAGGTAGTGACCTTGACCAGCAGCGAATCGTAATAAGGCGTGATGAGTGCACCACCGTAGGCGGTGCCAGCGTCCAGGCGCACTCCAAAGCCCGACGCGCTGCGGTACGCCGTGAGTTGGCCGTAGTCCGGAAGGAAGCCGTTCTCGGGGTCTTCCGTGGTGATACGGCATTGCAGAGCGTGACCGTTCAGGGGGATGTCTGTTTGCGCAGGGACACCGCTGGAGCGAGTCGCTCCGTCGGTCCCTGCCGCCTCATCTTCGGTGCAGCCGATCCGCCCACCTTCGGTAATGCGAATCTGGGCCTTGACGATATCCACACCGGTCACCATTTCGGTGACGGTATGTTCGACCTGGATGCGCGGGTTCACCTCGATGAAGTAAAACGCCCCGGTGTCGGCGTCCATGAGGAACTCCACGGTGCCGGCGTGGGTGTAATTGACCGCGCGCATCAGCCGCAGGGCCGCATCGCACAGCGCTTGCCGGCCTGTGCTGTCCAAATAGGGGGCCGGTGCGCGTTCCACGACCTTTTGGTTGCGACGCTGGACCGTGCAGTCGCGCTCGTACAGATGCACCAGCGTGCCATGCGTGTCGCCCAGAACCTGTACTTCGACGTGGCGCGCGTTGCGCACGAGTTTTTCTACGTAGACTTCGTCGTTGCCGAACGCGGCCAGCGCTTCGCGCCGGGCTACAGGGAGCAAGGCCTCGAGGTCTTGCTCATTTTCGAGCACCCGCATGCCTCGTCCGCCACCACCCCAACTTGCCTTGAGCATGAGCGGGTAGCCGACCTCCATCGCCATGGCTTTGCAGGTAGGCAGATCGCGCGGTAGTGGCGCCGTAGCTGGCATCACCGGCACTCCAGCCGCCACTGCAGCATTACGCGCTGCCACCTTGTTGCCGAGCGTGCGCATCACGTCAGGTGACGGGCCGATCCAGCACAGGCCCGCTTCGATCACAGCTTGGGCAAACTCGGGATTCTCTGACAGGAAGCCGTAGCCCGGATGGATAGCATCCACGCCAGCTTGCCGGGCGATACGCAGCACGTCGTCAATATCCAGGTAGGCTTCCAGCGGCTTCTTGCCTTCGCCGACCAGATAGCTTTCGTCGGCCTTGAAACGGTGCAGCGCAAGGCGGTCTTCGCGGGAGTAAATGGCGACAGTGCGAATATCCAATTCCGCCGCGGCGCGCATCACGCGGATGGCGATTTCCGAGCGGTTGGCGATTAGGATGGATCGGATGGGAGTTTGCTTCATCGAAATCATGACAGCGCGAATGGGGTGGCTTCGGACAGCTCGCGCGCACGACGCGGCGCGGGCGGCATTGCAGTGATTTCGGGCCCGCTAGCGGGCCCGTAGAGCGGAGGTCAGGCTGGCTTTGCCTGTGGCTCGTATAGCTTGAGACAGGCGGAGAAGTCGAGCCGTCCCAGCCCTTGCTGGCTCATGGATTGGTAGAGCTGCTGCGCGAGTGCGCCCATCCACAGGGGTTGTCTGGCCTGCCGCGCCGCTTCGGCAGCGAGCCCAAGATCCTTGAGCATCAAGTCGGCGGCAAAGCCACCGCTGTACCCGCGTGCGGCTGGCGCGTTGGCCATGACGCCAGGATACGGGTTATACGTGTCCGAGCTCCAACAGCGTCCTGTGGACGTATTGATGATGCCCGCCAGCACGCCCGCGTCGATGCCTAGTGCTGCGCCCAGTGCCATGGCCTCGGACACGCCCATCATGCAAATGCCGAGCAGCAGGTTGTTGCAGATCTTGGCGACCTGCCCAGTGCCGAGGCCGCCGCAGTGCACGACGTTTCTACCCATGTCGAGCAAGACCGGGCGGATGCGCTCAAACAGCTCGGGATCGGCTCCGACCATGAAGGTGAGTGTGCCCGCCTGCGCGCCACCGGTGCCACCCGAGACTGGTGCGTCAGCCATCGGATTGCCCTTGCGCGCAGCGACCTCGGCCACGGCACGCACGGTGCCGGGGTCGATCGTGCTGCTGTCGACGATCGGCGTGCCGGAGCGTACGCCGGCCAGCACGCCGTCGTCGCCCAGGTAGACGGCTCTGACGTGCTGCGCCGCCGGTAGCATGGTGATGACGAGCTCAGCTTGCGCCGCAGCTTCCCGCGGGGAACCGGCCGCTGTTGCGCCCGCCTGCATCGCGGCGTTCACGGCTGCGGGGTCCAGGTCGAATACCGTCAGCGTGTGGCCGGCCTTGAGCAGGTTGGCGGCCATGGGGCCGCCCATGTTGCCAAGTCCGATAAATGCAATCTTCATGGTCGTGTTTCCGCTTCAGCGCAGTGCAATGGTCGTGTTCACGCCTTCGGTCGACGCATCATCGAACCAGCGCGCGGTCACAGTCTTGGTTTGCGTGTAGAACTGCACCACTTGCTTGCCATACGGGCCCAGGTCGCCCAGTTTGGAGCCGCGCGAACCGGTGAAGCTGAAGTACGGCACAGGTACGGGGATCGGGATGTTGATGCCCACCTGACCGACGTCGATCTCGCTCTGGAACTTGCGTGCAACGGCACCGCTTTGTGTGAACAGGCCCACGCCGTTGCCCATTGGATTGCGATTGATCAGGGCGATGGCCTCGTCCAGCGTGTCGACTTCCATTACCACGATCACCGGGCCGAAGATTTCCTGCGTGTAGATCGACATATCGGCACGCACGCCACTGAAGATGGTCGGACCGACGAAATTGCCGTTCTCGTAGCCCGGCACTTTCACGTTGCGGCCATCGAGCAGGAGCGTGGCGCCTTCCTCCACCCCCGCGTCGATCAGGCCGGTCACGCGCGCCTTGGCGGCCTTGGAGATGACCGGGCCGACATCGGTGCCGGACTCGTGTCCGGCGTTGACCTTAAGCAGCTTGGCTTTCTCGACCAGTTCTGGCAGCCACTCGCGCGACTGACCCACCAGCACCACCACCGAGGTGGCCATGCAGCGCTGTCCGGCTGCACCAAAGCCTGCGCCCACCAGCGCGTTGACGGTTTGCGTGCGATTGGCGTCGGGCATCACCACGGCGTGGTTTTTTGCCCCCATCATCGATTGCACACGCTTCCCGTGCTTGCTGCCGAGGTTGTAGACGTGCGTGCCCACGTGTGTGGAACCGACGAAGGAAATCGCCTTGATGTCAGGGTGAGTGCACAGCATGTCCACCACCGTCTTACCGCCATGTACGACGTTGAGCACGCCGGGCGGCACGCCCGCTTCCATGGCCAGTTCAACCAGCTCCATGGTGGACAGCGGATCCTGTTCCGAGGGCTTAAGCACGAACGTATTGCCGCAGACGATGGCCATTGGGAACATCCACAGCGGGATCATGCCGGGAAAGTTGAACGGCGTGATGCCGGCGCAGACGCCGATGGGCTGGCGCAAGGTGTAGGTATCGACGCCGCCCGCAACGTTCTCGGAAAATTCACCCATCTGCAACGTGCCGATCGAGCACGCATGCTCCACTACTTCCAGCCCGCGGAAGATGTCGCCTTGGGCGTCGGGCAAGGTTTTCCCTTGCTCCGCGGTCAATGTATGGGCGATGCGCTCAAGGTTGCGCCGCACCAGGTCTTGGAACTTCAGCATGATGCGCATGCGCGCCCCGATAGGCGTGTGGCGCCAAGTCAGGAACGCTTGCTGGGCAGAAGCGATAGCGGCATCTACCTCTTCGACGGTGGCATACGGCACACGGCCAATAACTTCCTGCGTGGCTGGGTTGACGATATCGCCCCACTCGCTGGTTTGCGAATCGACGAATTGCCCCCCGATCAGCAGTTGGGCAGTGCGGGGCTGGAGGGTGGTGTTTGGGACGGCCGCGTTCATGAAAAGTCTCCGTGCAGGGAAATCAACAACAAAGTGAGGGCCGCAGGCACGCGCTGGCGTGCCGGTTGGCAGGGAAGTTGTTTACTAAAGAACTAAAGCGATTGCCCTGAGGTCAGGCGCGTGGGCTGCGCATAAGCAGGGTGCAGATCAATGCGAAAGCGCCGAGCCCGATCAGGTAGTCGATCACGTAGTGCGGATCGCCGCCGCCGGCTGCCAGCAGTGAGGTAGCGATCATGGGCGCGAAGCCGCCGCCGAGGATGCCTGCCAACTGCACCGACAGCGAGATGCCGCTATAGCGGATCTCCGCCGGAAATTGCGTGGCGAACAGCAGCGATTCCGGCGCATACAGGATCGGAAACACCACGCCTAGGCCGAGCACCATGGCCCACCACACCGAGTCTGGGTGGCGCGTGCCGAGCATGGAAAAGAAGGGGGCGGCAAAGATGCACATGAGCACCAGGCCGGTCACGAACATGCGCTTTTGGCCAACGCGGTCACTCAGATGGCCACAGAGCGGCATCGTCACCAGCGACAGCGCTGCACCGGCGGTGATGGCATGGAGCACATCGGCTTTCGGAATATGCAGTTGGTTGGCGGCATAGGCCAGCGAAAAGGTCACCACCATGTAGAACCACGTGTTCTCGGCGGCGCGCGCACCGATAATGGTGAGCAATTCACGCGGATGGTTGCGGATAGCGGTCAGTACGGGGGCCTTAACCGCCTTCCCCTGGGTTTTCATCTTCTGAAAGTCGGGCGACTCAGGCACCTTCGAGCGGATGAACCAGCCCAGCCCCACCAGCGCGACGCTGGCCAGGAATGGAATGCGCCAACCCCACGACAGCATGTCGGCTTCCGGCATCGCTGCCACCGCGGACATCGCTAACGAGGACAAGATCAGCCCCAGCCCCACGCCGGTCTGCGGCAGGCTGCCAAATAGTCCCTTGCGACCCTGCGGCGCGTGCTCGACCGCCATCAATACAGCGCCACCCCATTCGCCGCCGACTGCCATGCCTTGAAGGAAACGCATGACCACCAGCAGCGCGGTGGACCAGTAGCCGATGTCGCCGTACGAAGGAATCACCCCAATGACCATGCTGGGAACGCCCATCAGCAACAAGGTGGCCATGAGCATTGACTTGCGGCCAATGCGGTCGCCGAAGTGACCGAACACGATGCCTCCCATCGGCCGGCCGATAAAGCCCACGGCAAAGGTGCCGAAGGCGGCCAACGTACCGACGATCGGGTCGAGCGACGGGAAGAAGATCTTGTTGAAGACCAGTGCGGCTGCCGTGCCGTAGAGGAAGAAGTCGTACCACTCGATTGTGGTCCCAGCCATGCTGGCCCAACCGGCCAGCAGATAGTCCTTGGCGGTGCGTGCAGGCGCGCTCGCGGCAGCGCTCTCGTTGAAACTCGACGGTGTTTGCATGATGTCTCCGTTGTCGTGACTCAGCGCAAGGGGTGTGTCTGGCTGAGGTGGCACCCCGTGGGAGGGGGGGCTTGTGGCGGCCGAGTATAGTTGTGCAAACAACCACTATGTAGGGGTAAGAAATCATGTTGGATATGCAAAAATACATATCGTTAGTGTTGGCCTGTGCGGCTGAGGTCGCCGTGGCTTGTCACGCTGTAGAGAACGAAATCACGAGACAAAGGACCGGGCCCAATGCATAAGCACTCTGACCCCGCACTCAGCAAGCTCAATTGGGACGATCTGCGCTACTTCTTAGAGGTTGCGCGCACGCAGCGCGCCAGTGGCGCTGCAAAGCGTTTGGGCGTGGACTACACCACCGTCGCGCGCCGCATACGAGCGCTTGAGGAGGCTATGGGTACACTGCTGTTTGACAAATCGCGTTCGGGTGGCTTTGCGCTCACTGTTGAAGGCCAGCAGTTGGTGGCTTACGCGGATGCCATGGAAACCACTGTGCAATCGGCATGCGATCAGGTGGCCAATACTGGGCACGCTTTGTCTGGCCACGTGCGGATTGGCTCGACTGAGGGGTTCGGATGTTTTTTCCTGGCCCCCCAGCTGACGCAGTTTCGCATCGCGCACCCGCATGTCACTGTAGACCTGCTACCGGTGCCCCACTTCGTCAGCCTGACCAAGCGTGAGGCAGACTTGGCCATTGCACTTGATCGACCTGATCGCGGTCCTTACGTCTACACCAAACTTTGCGACTACCGCCTCAGGCTGTATGCGACACGGGAATACCTAGCGAGCCATGCGCCTATCGCAACCAAGGACGATCTACGCAACCACGATTTCATCAGCTACGTAGACGACCTAGCGTTCAGCGATGAGTTGCTCTATCTCGAACGTACGGTTCCGGGCGCCGCCGCCGGGCTGCGTACCACTAGCGTGATCGCGCAGTACTTCGCCGCGTTGCAGAGTGGAGGACTGGCGATCCTACCCTGCTTTATGGCGGCGCAGCAGCCAGCGCTCGTCCCTGTGCTGCCGGACGAAGTCGCCCTCACTCGGTGCTTCTGGCTGTCTTGTCGGGAGGACCTGCGCAAGCTGCGTCGTATTACGGTGCTTTGGGACTACCTACGTGCTGCTGCCGAGGAGAACCGTGCTTTGTTGGAGGGGCAATTTGGGGCGATTCGCTTTGTGCGGAAAGGGGGGGATGACTGTAGTGGTTAGCGCTCCATCGTTGCGGCAGTGCCCACTTTCGATGGGCGCGTTTCGCGCCATTGCTGGGTTATGGGGCGCTTGCTAGCAAATGATCAGGATCGAATCGAATAGGTCTGCCTTGGCATGAAAGAGAAAAGGGGGGGGGCGTCATCCGCCAAGGCTGTCTCACTGCCCGCAGGGTGTCTCATATTGAATCGGTCATGAGACAGTCCGGCGTCGCGCTAGCGACGACGTCGGGCCGTTCAAGGTCGAATATCCCGTAGTTTCAGAACCAGCTTTTCCGGGCACGGATGTTGCACTGGCTACCGGGCGGGTCACAAGCTACCGCGCTAACGACTACACGTACGAACAAAGGAGACACTATGTCCTGGACTACCCCTGCTTACACGGAACTACGACTGGGTTTCGAAATCACGATGTACATCGCCAACCGCTGATCGACATCACCCACCGGGATCCTGGCCTGCCAACGTAGGTCATGCGTCGCCGGTGGGGCCATCAGTAGGCCAGTGACTCCCTGCGTATCGCGACATTGGGATGCTCTAGGTTCTTGGTGAGGTGGCCGAGGGGATTTTCTGTCGTGGGCAGGCAATCGAGGGCAAGTGTGTCAGCACATACGGCGGCCCACTAGTGTCCTGTGGCGCACGCAATTGCTGATACCAATGCTTGTGGATGGGCTAGCTGGTCCTCAATGCCTAGCGGCGTGTCGTAAGTGCCAAATCGGTCGGCAACCGGCAGGCCAAATGCTGGGGCGGGCAAACATAAAAATGACATCTGGAGACACGGCTATGAGCCGCCCCAACGTGCCGTGGCATCGGCCACGTCATGCCGCATTGCGCCTGTGTTATGCCAGCACACTGGTGTGCGGGCCGGCGCTCGCGTGGGCGCAGACGGTGCCGTCAGCCAACGAGCCGATGGTGGCGCTCGCCACCACCACGGTCATCGGCACCACACCGCTGCTGGGCCTGGGCACGCCACTGTCTCAAGTGTCGGCCAACGTGCAGACGGTGCGCGGCAGCGACTTGCGCAACCAGCACCGGACCACTCTGACCGACGACTTCGAAAAGAACCTGCCCAGCGTCGATATCAACGAGGTGCAGGGCAATCCGTATCAGACGGATCTCCACTACCGCGGCTTTACCGCCTCGCCGGTGCTCGGCACGCCGCAGGGCCTGTCTGTTTTCGTGGATGGTGTGCGCGCCAACGAGCCCTTTGGCGACGTGGTGAATTGGGACCTGATCCCGCGCATGGCGATCGACACCATCCAGCTGATTCCTGGCTCGAACCCGACCTACGGGCTCAACACGCTGGGTGGTGCCATCACGATTGCCACGAAGAACGGCAAGCAGAACCCGGGCGGTTCCGCCGAGGTGTCGGGCGGCTCGTGGGGCCGGAAGCAAGCGCAGGCCGAGCAGGGCGGCAAGATCGGGGACAACCTTGATTACTACGTGAGCGCCAGTGCGCTCAACGACAACGGCTGGGCTGACCACAACGCCAGCCGCATCCGCCAGGCGTTCGGCAAGCTGCGCTATACCAGCGCCGACACGACGCTGTCGCTGTCGCTGGGCGGCGCCGACAACACGCTACAGGGCACGCAGACCATCCCGCGCTCGTTCCTCAACAACCCGGCCCAGGCGTACACCTTCCCCGACCAGAACAAGAACAGCACGGTCTACGTCACGCTGTCGGGCGACCACGTCTTCAACGATGAACTGCAACTGAGCGGCAACCTCTACTATCGCCATTTCCGCAACAGCAACCTGAGCAGCAACGTCAATGAGGACTTCGGCAGCGTCGATGCGAACGGCAACGTCGACACGGTGCAGTCCCACAACGCCCAGTCGGTCATCTCCACAGACAGCTACGGCGGCAGCCTGCAGTTGACCCGGATGGGCACCGTTGCCGGGATGGAGAACCAACTGGTGGTGGGCGCTGCGGCGGACTTTGCGAACTCCGGCTTCACGCAGGCCTCGCAGGACGCTTTCTTCACCGATGCACGTGCGTCGGTCGGCATTGGCGATTTCACGCCGACCACCAACGCGAAGACGCGCAACGGCAATCTGGGCGTGTACTTCAACGACACGCTCTCGCTCAGCAAGCAGTGGACGCTCACGCTCTCCGGCCGCTACAACTGGGCACGGGCTGTCATCCGCGATGCAAGCGGCGTGCAGCCGCTGCTCGATGCCGACCACACGTTCTCGCACTTCAACTCGGCCATTGGCATCAACTGGAATCCGACGCCCAGGCTGACCGTCTACGCGACGTACAACGAGGGCATGCGTGCGCCAACGGCCATCGAGCTGGCCTGTGCCGACCCGGCCGCGCCATGTTCCTTGCCGAACAACTTCATTGCCGATCCGCCGCTCAAGCCGGTGGTTTCCAAGACGTTCGAGGTGGGCATGCGCGGCCGCGTGGGCGAGGCCAGCACCTGGAGTGCCGCCGCCTACAGCACCACGCTCAACGACGACATCCAGTTCATCAGCGCCGGCGCGGCCAGCACACTGGGTTTCTTCCAGAACGTCGGACGCACGCGCCGCCAGGGCTTCGAGCTGGCCGGCCACACGCAGGTCGGGCCGCTGGACATCAGTGCGAGCTACAGCTACGTCAACGCCACTTACCGCTCCGCCTGGACGGAGCACAGCGCGAGCAATTCCAGCGCAGACGCCGGCGGCAACATCAACATCAAGCCCGGCGACCGCATCCCCGGCATTCCCGACAGCACCATCAAGCTCCGGCTCGATTACACCGCCACCCCCAAATGGAAGATCGGCACCAACCTGATCTGGCGCGGCAGCATCTACGCGCGTGGCGATGAGAACAACGCCCACACCAACGGCAAGCTCTCCGGCTATTTCCTGGCCGATCTGGACACCACCTACCAGGTGACCAAGCAACTGCAGATATTCGCCACGGTCTCGAACCTGTTCAACCGCCGCTACCAGAGCTTCGGCGTGCTGGGGGCGAATGCCTTCACAGGGCCCAACCGTACGTTCAACGGCACCAGCCCAATCAACGAGCAGTTCGTTGCGCCGGGTGCACCACGCAGCGTGTGGGTGGGAGTGCGGTATGCGTGGCAATAGCGTTGCAGGAAGACCCGGCGTTGGCTTGTCTGCATTTGCCGGCACGATCTGCGCCACAAAGCGACAGGCCGTTTCGTTGAATATGAACTCGGTCTGGTAGAGGTCGCCAGCGTCATTGGCCATAAGACCCTAGCGATGCTTCAGTGATGGGTGGCAAGGAGACCCTTGTCACGCCAGCTATCACCTGAGGCGATTCTCGATTGAGCAGCGCAGTTCCGATTCGCTGTTTTCAAGGTTGTAGTTGCCCTCCTGAGGGTCACTTACAACAACAAATAGCAGATCAAAACGTACCAGTGTGATCAGGCACGGCCAAGCGGATGCAGATCGATGGCTTTATCTCAAGACAAGCCGATTCGTTCCGCGGCAAGCATGAGGTACGGGAAAGAGTCTTGCTCGTGGGCTACTCGCTCAGTTGCAAGACTGTCCCAATCGACTGCATCATTCACTACCGGGTCAACCACAGTGACCACGCAAGGTATAGCAAGCCTATGGCGATGATGCAGGCTGCAACACCAAGGTAGTAGCGGCTATCGTAGTGGGATCTGCCAGCACCGTACGCGTGATGCGAATGCTGGATGTGATGTCTCATGATGCGCCAGAGCGTTGCGCTGATCATGCTTAAAGCATAGGCAATTCTTCATCCCATGCTTGCGCGCCGTTTCGGCGTTCCGGCTGTCCCTGTGCAGGAAACGATACTAGGCAAAGGGGAAGATTGCGCGATTTGGTCGTATGACCGCGACACCGTTGATGTCGAAGCTATAGGCTTGGCCGTTCGATTCGAAGGACAGGTGGCGCGGTGTCCGGTTCAGAGCCAGCAGTTGCGAGACTTCGACACCATCGGCGGTGAGGCCGCCCGGCGCAACGGTAATGCTTTCGCATTCAAGACGCAGTGAAGCACGATCTGCATCTCGGCTTTCTTCGATCAGCAGTGTCTTTGGGAAGTGGATCGGCATGATCGGTCAAATCCCATCAGGCACCGCAGTGGCGTTCGAGCAAGGCTACTTCCGTTTCATGCACCTCCACCGGAAAGCTGGGAGCGCCAGCAAACGCCATGTAGCGCGCGCGGTGCTGGCCGTTCCTGAAGGAAACAACGCCTTCCTTGTCCAAAAGGATCAGACCAAACAGCATGCGTCTGCTGCGCGTGTTGATGGTGACATAGGGCATCTCTGGAATCCTTGATTGGCTGGGATCGAGAAACGCACGAATGCCACGGACCTTGCCCGGATACCATTCCTCCACTGGGGGAAGCACGTAATCAGTGGTGTCGCGATCTGCGCAAGTCAGCAATTTCTTGGCATCGACCATCACGACCCGGTGGCGTGTATCGTCGGATACGAACGCACGCTTCAGGCGTGCGAACGCATACGGCTCATGGTTGTGAAGCCGGACGTTCCAAATCTCGACATCGTTGCGACGCGCCTGATCGATTTCCATACCACCTTGGTGAAGAGGAGGTTCTGCAAACGGGAATTATGCGTGTAGGAGAAAATTATCTCAATTGGGCTACGGAAATCTCGGACATTTATTCCTATGCTTTTGCTGCGCTGAGCACCTTGCGGTCACGCAGGGTTACTAAATTAAAGCGGGGGAGTAGGGCGTTTGCCGGTCGTCTGTGACTAGCAGACCAACATTACAACTATTCTTGTATTTTGAATCGCCCTAATGGGCGGTTTTTTTTGGAGTCCGCCGAACCTTTGCGTCAAATTGTTGCGAGACGGAAAACTCTCCGGACTGTCATTTTCCTGCTTCATTTTGTGACAGAGGTGGAACACTCACCAGGCCATTATCTTCACGCTCCATTCCGTTACAGGGAAAACCCTATGGTCTCGCATTGGAGATGCGTGATTAGCCTTTCGCTGACCAATGTAAAAGAAATGTCAGGAGTCAGGCATGGCCGAGGATGTCAGTGGTCTTGTGGGTCCGGATGGGGGGTTGGTTAGCCGGCGCATATACATCGACCCGGAACTCTACAAACAGGAAAGCGAGAGAATTTTCGCCAGGAGCTGGCTGTACCTGTGTCATGAAAGTCAGATTCCCAATCCTGGGGATTTCTGTACGGCTTACATGGGTGAGGATCCGGTGTTGGTCTGGAGAGACATGCTTGGCACGGTGCGGGCATTTCTTAATATATGTCGGCATCGCGGGAACCGGCTCTGTCGGGCCGACGGCGGTAATGCGGCGACATTTAGCTGCCCCTATCACGGCTGGGTATATGGCAATGATGGTGCTCTTAAGATGGTTCCCCATCTGCAGACGGCCTATCGCAACGAGTTCGACAAGGGGCAGTGGGGTTTGATTCCTGTTTCCGGCCTGGAAAACTACAAGGGTCTAATCTTCGCCACTTTTGATCCCGAGGCGCCAACATTGCGCCAATACCTGGGGGAGATGGCCTGGTACCTGGATGCAGTTTTCGATCGTTTGCAGGGTGGGGTGGCAGTACTTGCAGGGGTACACAAATGGACCGTTTCCTGTAATTGGAAGTTGGCAGCGGAAAATTTTGCCGGTGACAGCTATCACGGGCCCTGGAATCACTATTCCGCGATGAAAACGGGGTTCAGCGCTCGGCAACTGCGCTCGGTCGACATCAGCAGATTCCACATTTCTCCCGGCAATGGGCATGGCGTTCTGGCTCGGCGCGGCGACGACGACTCTGATGCGCCCGAGGTCCGGGCCTACGAGGAAGGTGTACGCCCCCAGGTTCGACAGCGATTGGGGGAACGGATCGATTTGGTTCGACCGGCGGTCGGAACTGTCTTTCCGAATTTCTCCTTTAACCGCGGGACGGCTCACTCGCTCCGCGTATGGCACCCGCGCGGGCCGGACAAAACCGAAATATGGTCGTGGGCATTTGCCGACAAGGCTGCGCCTCCGGAAGTCCGGGAATCCATTCGGCTTGCCAGCCTGCGAAGTTTCGGACCGGCTGGGACATTCGAGCAGGACGATATTGACAACTGGCAGGAGTGCACCCTCACCGCACGGGGTACCGTGTCACGTCGGTACCCCGTGAATATGCAGATGGGACTGGGGCACGAGCGGTATGACGAACACCTGAAAGCTTGGACCAGTGATTTTTCCATCAGCGAAAGCAATCACCGTCGGTTCTATCAACGCTGGTCTCAGATGATGTCGGCAACCAGTTGGAGTGAGCTATGACAACAGAGTTGAAGCCGGCAACGAGGGAGCTTGTCTACGACATAGAGCAGTTCCTGTACATGGAAGCGCGTTTGCTTGACGAGCGGAAATACCATGAATGGCTGGACCTCTTCAGCGAGGATGCGAAATATTGGATGCCAGTTATGAGCCGTCGCTATCAGCCGGCGAGTAAGGCGGTGGCCATCGTCAATGGCCATGATCACGATGAAGATGAATTTTCGAAGTCAGGTGAATTGGCCATCTTTGACGAAACAAAAGCGTCCCTCGCAAGCCGAATCTCGCGCCTGGATACCGGTATGGCCTGGGCGGAGGATCCTCCCTCCAGTACGTGTCGCGTCGTCTCTAATGTCGAGGTGTGTGTGAGAGAGGTGAATGAGTTGGTGGTCTATTCGAACTTGATTCTGTACCGCACCCGCTCGGAAAGCGAGCGTGATTTCTACGTTGGGCGCAGGAAGGATGTCCTGATAGAAAGTGACGGGCAATGGAAGATCTCGCGGCGTCGAATTCATATTCCACAGAATGTGCTTTCGGCAAAAAACGTCAGCAATTTCTTCTAGGGCGCCGAATTCCGGTACTTCCACAAATCCCCCTCGCCGGCATCTAGTTTTTAACTTAGAGGTTTCATCTTCAACGTCTTGAGAAGCTGCGCTCGCTACGCGCCGAATACGCCATGAAAAAAACGTCCGCTTCAGATAGTTTTGTTTCGCGAACGCCCATCGCCATTGTGGGCATGGGTTGCTGGCTTCCGGGGGCTTCCGATCCCCGGCGGCTATGGGAAAACGTACTTGCGCGGCGGCGAGAATTTCGTCGCATGCCAGATGCCCGCACGCCGTTGTCCGACTATTTCGATCCAACGCGATCAGATCCGGACAAATTTTATCAGAGCAAAGCGGCGGTGATTGATGGATTCCAATTTGATTGGGCTGCCTATCGCATACCCGAGAGTACCTACATAGGCACGGACGTTTCTCAGTGGCTGGCGCTTGAGATCGCACATCAAGCGCTCAAAGATGCCGGATTCACTCGTGCGACAGTCCCCAAAGAGCGCACCGGTGTGTTTGTCGGCAATACCTGCACAGGCGAGGACATGCGCTCCAACACCCTGCGCCTGAGGTGGCCTGTGGTAAAGCGGGCCATGTTGACGGCGGGAGCATTGCACGGCATCGATGCCGGCAGTTTGGCGCCGCTTGTGCAGGCCACTGAGGATTGCTACAAGTCGATATTTCCGCCGCTCACGGAAGATTTTGTGGCGGGCTCAATATCCGCCACTATTGCCGGCCGAATATGCAATTACTTTGACCTGCACGGTGGTGGTTTTGTGGTGGACGGGGCCTGCGCCTCCTCCCTAGCAACGGTGATTACGGCGGCCAATTTGCTGTCCAGTCACGATTTGGATCTCGCGCTTGCTGGTGGTGTGGATATCAGTTTGGATCCGTTCGAACTGGTGGGTTTTTCTCGCAACGGCGCGTTGACGGGTGATGACATCCGGCCGTATGACCGGCGGGGCGACGGTTTTCTCCCCGGCGAGGGCGGCGGGATGGTGGTGCTCAAACGCCTTGAGGATGCCCAAAGGGACGGCGACGAGATCTACGCAGTGATACGCGGGTGGGGCCTGGCCTCTGATGGCAAGGCTGGGATCATGCAACCCATCGCCCATCAACAGGCTGCCGCCGTACGGCGCGCCGTTGACCGCGCCGGTTTCGATCTGGACCAACTCGATTTCATTGAAGGCCATGGCACTGGCACCCGGGCGGGAGACCGCACCGAGATCGAGGGCTTGTCAGTGGCGCTGGCCCAGGGGACAAACGCTGACGAAACTGTGGTGGGCCGCACCTGTGGCATCGGCTCGCTCAAGTCAATCATCGGCCATACCAAGGCCACTGCGGGGGTGGCGTCTCTGATCAAGGCCGTGGCTGCGGTCAATCGCAGGGCCATGCCTCCCACTGCGAACTGTGAGCAGCGCAACGAGGCCTTCGAAGGCGTCGGCCAGCGCTTTTTCCCGATCGGGCTAGGCGAGGTCAAGCCCGCCGACACGGTGATGCGTGCAGGTGTCAGTGCTTACGGGTTCGGCGGTATTAACACGCACCTGCTCATCGAATCGGGCGACGCGCCCTCGGTCAAGTTGGCGCCGAAGATTGACGAGCGCGCGCTGCTGGCATCAGCCCAGGAAACTGAACTGTTTGTGTTTGGCGCCAGCACGCGAGAGGCTCTGATGGCGCTAGTGAATGACGTGGCGCAGGACGCGCCGCTGTTGAGCCAAAGCGATCTGGTCGATTTGGCTGCAGCACTGTCCCGACAACTGCCGGCCCAGCCGGTTGTGCGCGCAGCGGTCATCGCCGGTACGCCGGACGATCTGGTTGCCAAGCTGGGCATGCTGCGGGAAGGTCTGCTCAATTTGTCCTCCGCATCGGGGGCGCAATGGATATCCGCACGCAAGGAAGTGTTCATCGCCGATGGTTCGCGTCGGGGGCGCCTGGGATTCTTGTTCCCAGGGCAGGGATCGCAGCAGTTGCTGATGGCGCGCACGCTGCTGGAGCGGTACGACTGGGCCCGCAGTCTGGCCGAAGAAGCGCAAGCGGTGGTGGCCGAGTTGACTGGGAAATCGCTACTGGAAAGGATCTACCGCCCCATCGATCGCGCTGCAACCGACGCAGAAATCGACGGATGGGCCGCATCGCTGTCGGAAACGGAAGTGGCGCAGCCGGCCATTTGCCTAGCTTCGCTGCTGTTTGCGCGCTATTTGGCCACGCTGGGCATCGAGCCGGCGGCCGTGGGTGGGCACAGCCTGGGGGAGATTACCGCCCTGCAGACTGCGGGAGCATTTACCCCGACCAAGATGTTCGAGATTGCGGCCATTCGTGGCGACGTGATGCGCGCTTCGGCCGACCGTGTCGGTGCCATGGCGAGTCTGGCCTGCCATCGGGCGCAGGCGCAGGCGTTGCTTGACGGGATCCAGGGCACGGTAGTAGTTGCCAACATCAACTCGCCGAACCAGACGGTGGTGTCCGGCGATGCGTCGGCAATCGACGAGGTGCTGGTGCGGGCAGGCGAGCAGCACCTCGTAACTCGCCGGTTGCCGGTCTCCAATGCATTCCATTCGCCGCTGGTGGCGCACTGCGCCGAACGCTTCGAGGCGGCGCTTGAATTGAGCGCAACGTCGGCCGATCTGGCGATCCCCGTCGTTTCGGGTGTGGCGCCGGCCGCATTGAGCGAGCGGGTCGAATTGCACCGCCACCTCGCGCACCAGATCAGCAGCCCGGTCAACTTCATCGATTTGGCGAGAGACTTGAAAGACCGGTGCGACGCCTTTATCGAAGTGGGCCCGGGCCGTGCGCTCACCGGATTGTGCAGAGACATCTTCAACGAGGACATCTGCACGCCGATTGCCGTCGATGCGCTGAAGTGGAACCCCAACCAGGCCGTGGCTGTTGCCTATGTGCATGGCGTCGACATCCGGTGGTCCGCGTTTTATGACCAACGGCTGGTGCGCGACTACAAAAAGCCGGTGGAGCGGGTTTTCCTGAGCAACCCCGCCGAGCGCCCAATCACGGTACGTGATGTGCCGGCAGGCGGTGCCTTGCAGCTCGGGTCGCTCGGCGGTGGCCTGGGCTTGAGTGGCCCGGAGTTTGCCGAGTACTTGCGTCGACGTGGTGATTTTCTGGCGGGGGTGGCCCGTTTAGACATGGCCGGTGCAGGGCTGACGCCCGCACTTCCGCTCCCTGCGCCGCAGGCGTCCATGCCTACAGCGGGGTCGGCTGGGGGACCACAAGGCGCGCAGGGGGGGCGGCCACAGCCGTCGGTTCAGGCCATGATCCAACTGCTCAGTGAGTTGACGAGCGAGCGTACAGGCTACGCCATTGCCACCATCACGCCAGAGTCGCGTCTCTTGGACGATCTGAATCTGGATTCCATCAAGGCCGGTGAGTTGGTCGCTGCGGCGCTGATGCGTATCGATGCACCCGGCGAACTGGACGCGACACGCTTTGCGAACGCCTCGCTCAGCGATATTGCAAAAGTGCTGTGCGATGTAGCGTCGCGGCGATTCGATGAGGCCACCAGCAATTCTCGCACCGATGCTCAAGCGGCTCCAGTTGCAAGCTCAGGGACCACACTGGAAGCCGTGCTCGAACTGCTGATGACGCTGACCAGCCAGCGTACGGGTTATGCGCCGACTTCTATCACGGCGCAATCGCGCGTGCTCGACGACCTGAACTTGGACTCGATCAAGGCTGGCGAATTGGTGGCCGAAGCGCTGCGGCGCATCGGGGCAGGCGGTGCGATGGACGCCACGCGCTATGCCAATGCGTCACTGCTTGAAATCGCGCATGCACTGCACGCCGTGGCGCCCGAACCCGTGCAGCAGCCCCGTGCGGAGCACTCGGTGGTACGACACGACTTGGCTACGGAGGCGGATTTCATCGGGCTACTGGTTGAACTCACCCACCAGCGCACGGGTTACGAACGCTCCTCTATTGCGGCCGATGCGCGATTGCTGGATGACCTGAACCTGGACTCGATCAAAGCCGGTGAACTGGTGGCCGAAGCGCTCAAGCGTATCGGTGCTTCGGGCGCCATGGACGCTACGCGCTTTGCCAATGCATCGCTGCGAGACATCGCTGCGGCATTGCTGGCGGTCGCGCCACGTGTGCAGCCGGTGGCCCCGGTCGCAACAACGGCCGTTGCGTCGCGGGATAGCGTGCAGGCCGCCGCGCCGGTCCAAGGTGACAAGTCTTTCGTCTCGCGTTATCCCTCTTGGACGCGCAACTATGTGGTCCGAGCCGAACCTCGCCCGGACCTGTCATCAGCTTCGGATGGCTTCGTGGCGGCGGACCAGCGCTTGGCGGACGCTGTGTGCCTGATCTTTGCTGACGCCACTGACCAGGCACCTGCCCAGGCTCTGCTGGCACAGATCGAATCGCGTGGCGGACGCGGCCAGATCGCCACGTTCGATACGGCGGAGCACATCCAGCTGCAGCAAGACCTGCGATTCACGCACCACGTCGCCGTGCTGCCTCGTCGGCCGTCCGACGGATCGCCCGCCGAACGGCTGGCACGGATGATCTCCAGGGTGACATCGGTTGGAAAAGTGCCTGCCGGTAAGCGCTCGGCCGCAGGCCGGACCACGGTGGCGTATGTGCAGTTTGGCGAGGGCTACTTCGGCAGCGATGAGGCTATCGTGGATCCGGAGCTGTCCAATGCGCTCGCCTATGCGCGCACGCTGCATCTGGAGCGCGAGGACCTCAACGTGCGCGTGCTTGACTTTGCCGCGGCCATCGATCCCGATGTGATCGCTGCGCGGGTGCTTGACGAAATCGGCGGTGACGAGAGGTTTGCGGCGGTCGGCTTCGACATCGACCTCACCCGCCGGGTGCAGGTGGCGTCCCTGAGCGAGCCGATCTCCTATCCGCCACGCGCTGTGACCTGGTCTGAGAGCGATGTGATCCTCGTGACGGGTGGCGCAAAGGGCATCCTCGCCGAGTGTGCCTTGGGGATTGCACGGGAGACTGGAGCAACCCTGGTGCTCGTCGGGCGCGGTGAGCCTTCTAGCGTGCCGGGCCACTCGGGCGACATCGATCTGACGATTGAGCGCTTCAAGCGCGAGCAGCTTCGTTTCCGCTACCTATCGTGCGACATCGTGGATGCGGACGCATTGACGGCACTGATCGGGCAGGTGGTGCAGGAGGTGGGGCCCATCACGGGGGTCATCCATGGGGCGTCCGTGCTGCGGCCTTGTCGCACCGAGGGCATGACAGTGGACGGCACCTTGAGCGAGATCAGCCCGAAGGTGCTGGGCGCATGGAACCTGTGCCGTGCTTTGCAGGGGCAACCGCTCAAGCTCTTTGTCGCGTTCTCTTCTTTGGTGGTGGACCACGGCATGCCCTGGAGCTCGGGCTATGGCTTTGCCAACGAAGTAATGGAACGAGTGATGCTCGCATATGGCGCCGTTGAATCCCAGATGCCAGTGCAGATTGTCTCGTTTGGCCTGTGGGGGCAGGTGGGTCGACCGGCTACGCTGAAGACCAACGACCACCTGCTCTCAGTCGGCCTGCATGACGGCGAAATCCCGCCCGAAGAGGGTGTGCGTCGCTTTGTCGAGGTCTTTGTGCGGGAGCCGGGTGTGCGCCGCCTGTGCATTTATGGCCGCTCCGTGGGTTATGGCCCGTGGGACCAGTTGCGCGCAGAGCCGAGAATCCCCAAGGGGCTGCACTATTTGGAGCGCGTGCTGCACCTGGAGCCGGGTGTCGAACTCATTGCCCGGAGCCGACTGACGCTCCAACAGGATTTGTATCTGCACGACCATGTCTACAACGGCATGTACATCGTCCCGACAGTTTTCGCCCTGGAAGCGTTGGCGCAAGCCGCCTGTGCGCTGGCTCCGGAAACCCTGTCGTTGTGCCGGCTTGAAGGCGTGGAGATGCCGTATCCAATCGTGGTGGATGCCGAGCACGGCATGATGCTGGAGTTGCGCGCCGAAGTGTTGCCCGCGACACCGACCGGGGAGTGCCGCGTCAGCGTTTCCATTTCGACCGAACAACGGGGTTTCAAGACACCCGCCGTGTCCGGCACTGTGGTGTTTGGCCTGCAATCGGCGGGCGGGCAAATGCCGGTGGACCTGGTGCCGCTCGTTCCCATCAAGCCCAAGGAAGATTTGTACGGTCGCCAGTTCTTTGTGGGGCCGCGGTACCAGCGCATGCAGACCATCCATGCGGTTGATCCGGACAATACCCGCTGCGTGGGTGAAATCTCCACTGAGGCGGACGCGGCCCTGCAGGCGTTTGATATGGCCCCTGGGGCAGAGCCCAAGCGGCTGCTGCTGGGCGATCCCTTCTTTCGGGACACCTTGTTGCACACCTCCTTGGTGCACCACTTGGAGCACATGGCGTTCACGTCGCGCATTGATCGAATCGACCTCTTTGAAGGCGGCGAGGCCGCCGAGAAGTCGCGCCGTCAATGCGTTGCGAAGCTGTGCTGGTCGCAGGGCAACGACGCCGAGTTCGAACTCACGGCGACCTCTCTGAGTGGCCAGGTCTTTGAGCGCTGGACGGGCTTCTGCACCAAGTCGCTCGCCAAGCAAACCAGTTGGCCATCAACCCGCGACCTGATCGACATCAGCCGCACAGCGGCGCGGGACGAGCATGCCCTGTTGCAGCAGATCTCGAGTACGGCGGAGGAGCTTGGCGTTGTGGTGCCGCAATTGGGCCTGGACACCATCTTCGACTTTTCCGGCTTGGCCCGCGAGCAGCGGCATGGCCACGAAGGATTGCTGGCCGCCCGCCTAGTGCCGGCGCTGGCGCCGGACGTGAGCGATGCGACCGTGCTGACCTGGACCAGCAACGGCCGTCCGAAATTGCAAGGTGCGGGCGAACTGGAGGTGTCATTCAGCCACGAGGGCTCATACTGCTTGGGGGCGGTTGGACCGCTTGCGCAGGGATGCGATCTGGCTGGGGTCGGCGCCCGCACCGAATCGGAGTGGCAGGCACTGTTCGGCGCCGATCGGGAGCCCTTGCTGGCGACCTTGCGCCAGCACGACGATCTCGACACTGCAGGCACTCGCCTGTGGGCTGCACTAGAAGCGGCGCGAAAAGCCAGCAGCCGCGACGAGGAAACGCTGACATTGGTGAAGCGCTGCGGGCAGGGCGTGCTCTTTCATGTGCAATCGGATGTGGGTGAGTTGTGGGTGCTCACACTGCCGGTGCATCTGTCGCGCGGACCGCGCAGCATGGTAGCCGTGGTGGTGCCTGCACCTCGGTACGGTGAGGCAACTACCACGCACATGCCTGCCAACGTACGGATCGCGCGGGACGAGCAACTCGGCTGCGATGTCTTGGAGCATGAGTTCCAGGTGAGCTGGAAGGAGTGCACCACACCCAGCCGCAAAGCGATGTCGTCCTGTTTCGTGGATTGGTTTCACCGGACCCGCGAGTTGATGTTGTCACCACAAACCGCGCAACGTCTGGTTGCGACGGTGATCGACGGAAGCGCAGGGCTGGTTGCGCGATCCATCCAGGTGCGGCTACATGGGGACGTCACCGCGCATGACACGCTGCGCGCGCGGATATGGGTCAGCGAACTGTCGGAGAAGGTTGCCAGTTGGCGCGTTGAATTCTTCAAGATGCTTCCGCAGGGCCGAACCATCCACGTGGCGACCGTGCAGGCGCATGGTGGGGTGGTCAACTCAAGCAGGTCGACGGAGCGCCCCGGTGACGCTGCGTCACCTTTGGCCGAGTACCGCCGGTTTGTTCCAACGTTGCAGCCTGGCTCTCTGCGGGATGTGGCCGACGCCGACTCGTCCCCAGACAGGGAGCCTGCGATCTACCCCGCGCCGGTGAGGCCTCGCGGCGGTCCGGTTCTGCACGAAGAACTTGTGCGACCGTCATTGGTGGATTCGGACTTGGTGGGCAACGTCAGCAGCCTGTCGTATTTCGACTGGCTGGCCCATGTCCGCGATTCGTTCCTGCACGCTGCGGTGCCCACCCACCTGCTGCGAAAGGCGGGTCACGCCGTGGATGTGGAGACGTTGGGTGAGCCGGTGTGTCTGGAAGAGGAGATGGTGTATTTGCGCGAGGGGTTCCCTTTTGATCAGATAGGCATTGAGATGAGCCTGATTGAAGCGACGACGAGGGGGGCCCGCCTGCACTATGAGTTCTTCAGGTTGCAGAAGGGGGCGCGCGAAAAATTGGCCACAGGCCAGCAGGCACTGGCGTGGGTGCACCGCAATGCTCAAGGTCAGGCCAAGACCGTACCGTTTCCCGCCGCGCTTCTTGAACGACTGGTGGCGGCCGGCGGTCATGCCTACGTCGGTGATCAACCTTCCAGCGAGGTGCAGTGATGTCGATCCTAATCGTTGGCAGTACCGGAACGCTGGGCCGCATGGCCGCTGAGGCCGCCAGCCAAGCGGGGCACCACGTGATCGCCATGGTGCGAGATCGGCAGGCTGCTGCTGCGCGGCGTCTTCAAGCCGCAGGTGTGAACCTGTGTCAGGGGGACCTCAAAGACCCCCAGAGCTTGGACGTTGCCGTGCGCGGAGTCAGCGCGGTGATTATTACCGCAACCGCAACGCTGTCTCGGCGCGATGGTGACTCCCTGGAGGCTGTGGACGGCCGGGGGCTGCAATCGCTGATCGGGGCCTGTGAGCGCCATGGCGTGCAACATGTGGTCTTGGTCTCGTTTAGCCGCGGCATCAAGGCGGATACGCCGCTGGCACGGTTCAAGCGCGCGGCGGAACGTCGCTTGGAGAGCTCCGGCATGGCGCACTCCATCCTGCTGCCATCTTATTTCCCGGAAAAGTTTCTGACGCCGCTGGTGGGTTTTGATGTGGCGGGCGGACGCGTCCGGATCTACGGGGATGGGGCTCGTCCCATCAGCTACGTGGCCACGGCCGACGTGGCTCGTCTGGCAGCGTGCTGCGCCGCCCAGCCTCAGGGCAGCGGCGCAGTGCCCATGGGCGGGCCGCGTGCTTGGTCGCAGCTAGAGGTGGTAGAGCTGGTCGAGCGCCTGACGAAGCAAAAAATGAAGCTGGACTACATGTCGCTGGACCAGATCGACAGCGCCATGACCTTGACCCAGGATCCCTTGAAGCTGTCCTACCTGGGCCTGTACCGGGGACTTGCCGTGGGGGACCCCATTTCGACGGATTGGGCCAGCCCGTTCGGGCTGACCCCCACGCCGCTGGAGTTCTGTGCGCGCGAGATGTTTGATCCTCACCGGCAAGTTTCGCTGGCGACCTAACTTAGACACGCAGCAGGAGATTGCAATGACAACCGTAGATACCACCAAGTCCCATCTGGTCCGTAGTTTGCCCGGGCAGCGCTCGGGCATTTCCGAGGTCACCGTGCCGGGAACCAAAATCCGGATGGATGTGCTCACCATCGCCCCGAATGAAGAGGCGCAGCCTGGACATTCTCTGGAGGCAGAGACTGCCGGTTTTGTGGTCAGCGGGCGCGGCAGGCTTTCTGCAGGCTGCCGCTTCGAAAGCCACACTGATGTCGAAACCGATGACTTCTATTTCACGCCGGCGGGGTTGCCCTATGTGATTCGAAATCCCTTTGAAGAACCCATGGTGGTGGTGTTGGCCTATTCATTGGATCCGTCCGTCGTGAGCATTCCGAAGGGCGCCAAGATCCCGCAGATTAGTGATGGCGTGAAGGTGGTTCGTCGTCCGCAGGCATCCAGCGCGACGGCGCAGACGCGCGGTATGACGCGACTGCCGGCGATTTCCAACAAGACGGTGGGGGCCACGCAAATTTGGATGTGCTACCTCAGTGTGTCCGCTCACGAACGGGGTCAGTCGCACCACCACGGCAGCACGCACACTGCGGCATACACCATCTCCGGCCGCGCCCGCATTTGCTTCGGGCCGGACTTCAGCGAGTTCATTGAGCCCGGTCCGGGTGACTTCGCCTTCGATCCACCGGGCCTAGTTCACCTGGTTGAGCACTCCTCTGACGACGAGCCTTGGCGCGGTGTGCTGGCCCGCTGCCCGGAAAACATCGTGGTGAATTTGAGCGCATGACCTTGCCGTACCACGGCGCAATCTAAACAGACGTCGGAGCAGGAAGACCTGTCACCCGGCCCTTCGCTTTACAGATCCGTGCGTGCGGCGCTATGGCATGCGGCTTCTGCCTTGGAGGGGCGATCAGATGCTGGTTCGGGCAGGAGCACCCGCGTGACTGTGTACGCCTGACTTGAGGCCGCCGTAGCTGGCAAAGCCTTCAACGTACGCCCCTTTCATTCACAATATCTCGCCGGTCTTGACCGGCGCACAGGAGGCCTTGATGCCGGCAAGTATTTCTGTCCTCAACCCCATGGGGTTTCCACCCAAGGTGGCCCCGAAGCTGCCTGCAGCCCGGGTGGACACCTTGGAGGGCAAGACGATCTATCTGGTCGACGTCCGTTTTGACGACTCACACATCCTGTTGCAACAGATCCAGGCTTGGTTCGCCGAGCACATTCCCAGTGTCAAAACCGTGCTCAAGCCGCTTTCAAGCACCTACATGCAGGACGATCCTGCCACGTGGGAAGAGATCAAGGCCGAGGCCGATGCGGCCATCATCGGTGTCGGCCATTGCAGCACCTGTGCACCCGGGGTGGTCACTCATGGCATGACGATAGACAGCAAGTACGGCGTGCCAACGGTCGCACTGCACACTGGTCCGTTCCAGACCGTGGTGCGTTCGGTGGCGCATGCCAATGGCATGCCCTACATGCGCCAGGTGTTTGTGCCCCAGCCTGTAATGGGCAAGACGCCGCAGGAGCTGCGCGCCTATGTGGAGGGCAAAGATCCAACGACCGGGCGCCCTGTGATGCAGTCGATCATCGACAGCCTGACCCAGGCGCTGGACGACGACGAATTCAAGAAGGTCTCGTTTGTGCGTACAACTCCGCGGATGGTGGAGCCGGCCTCCGAAGCGCGCCTGCATCAGCTGTTTCTTGAGAACCACTGGACCGATCAATTGCCCATCGTGTTGCCCACCGAGGAGCGGGTGGCGGAGATGTTGGCGCACACCAGTCGCAAGCCAACCGAAGTGGTAGGGCACATGCGCGCCACGCAGTTCCGCGAATACTGGGAATACACAGTCGAGAAAGTGGCCGTCAACGCGGTGATGGCCGGTGCCAAGCCGGAATATTTCCCGGTGATTCTGGCGCTGGCTGCCAGTGGGGTGACGGCGCGCGAAAGTTCAACCAGCTCGGCCGCGGCCATGGTCGTGGTGAACGGCCCCATCCGTCATGAGTTGGGCATGAACGGCGGCCTGGGCGCCATGGGACCCTACAACCATGCCAATGCCACCATCGGTCGGGCGTTTGGTTTGCTGTCGCAGAACCTCCAGGGCGGCTCCGAGCCAGGCTCGACCTACATGGGATCTCAAGGCAACAATTACTCCTACACCAACGCTACATTTGCCGAGCACGAAGAGCGCAGCCCGTGGGAGCCCTTCCATGTTCAGCGTGGATTCCAGGCTCAGGAGAGCACGGTCAGTGTCTTCAACGGCTGCAGATCCACGGCCTTCACTCTAGGCCTGAGGGAGGCCCATTGGCAGGCCCATGTCCAGCATATGCTGCGAGGCATGGATCCATTGAGCCCCCCAACCTTGTTGCTTGATCCCATTGCCGCGCAACAGTTTGTGGAGCGTGGATTGACCACCAAGGAGCAACTCATAAAGTGGGTCTTCGAAAACGCCAATCTGCCCGCGAAGGAATACTGGGACTACCAGCTGGTGCAAAACTACATCTATCCGAGGGCCACCTTCGGCGATGAACCCTGGGCCACAAGGCTGAGGGCCAGACCTGATGAGACGATCCCAATGTTCCGGCTTGAGGACATCCACGTGGTGGTGGTGGGCGGTGAAACCAACGGGTACTGGCGAATCATGGGCGGCAGCTACCAGAAGACCGTCTCAGTGGACGCTTGGCGCTAGCAGCCCGTTGACGTCCCGGGCCGGCCAACCGCCCGCTGCCACCAGAATCGCATCTGGTTCGACGGTGCGCTGGGGCGTATGCATGATGTCTTTGCGCGGATGTATGAAAGCGGCATCAAGGGCGGCCGGCCGAGCATTGCACGGGAGAGTCTGATCCCGGCGTGGGCCAGGCATCGGCGTTCTTGTCAAAGGCCACGTCGGACCACAACGTTACGCCGCTTTAAGGCCCCGCCGCACCGCAGGAGAACTGGTACGGCGAGAAGCGCAGCAACGTTACGCATGACGTAGTCGACAATGCACAGATCACGCGAACGCGGCGGCGGAGCGAGACGCAAGCGGCATCGAGCCCCACATCACGGAGGGCGCTAACAAAAACGATGACGAGGCGAGCTCAATTGCGGCCTGACCAGCCAACCGCGTCACGACGTACACTATCCGCGCCTGCAGCCAGGTCCTCCAAGCAGAACAGCTTGAGTTTCCGGTAAAGCGTTTGCCGAGCAATGCCAAGATCCCTGGCTGTCGCGGAAATGTTGCCATTGTTGGACTGTAGGGATGCGCGTATCGCATCGCGTTCGCTTTGCTCAAGCGTCGACAGTGATTGGGGAGCAAGTTCGGTTGCGTTCAGCGGATTGTCTCCGGTCTTACCGCTGCGTTGGTCCACTATCTCCCGAGGAAGATGATGCAACTCGATCACGCCCTCATCTTCCGCGAGCACTGCGGCGAGGCGGATCACGTAGTGGAGTTGCCTGATATTGCCTGGCCAGCGATAGCGAAGCAACACATGCATTGCCGCTTCAGAAAGGCGCAACGCCCCGAATTCCGAAGTCGCCTGTTCTAAACAACGGTCGATCAATTTTCTGATGTCATTGCGCTCTCTCAGCGGCGGAAGCGCAACGCGCAGGCCGTTAATCCGATAATAAAGATCCTCTCTGAAACCATTGCTTTTAACCAGATTGTCCAAATTCCTGTGCGTGGCACAAATTACGGACGTGTCTATGCTGACCAGGGTTGCGCTGCCCAACCGCGTGAAGTTGCGCTCTTGCAGAACGCGCAGCAAACAGCCTTGTAACTCGATTGGCATGTCGCCGATTTCGTCAAGAAACAAGGTTCCGCCGTTAGCTTGTTCGAGTTTGCCAATAGCGCCACCGCGACGCCCGCCGGTGAATGCGCCTTCCTCATAACCAAACAATTCCGACTCGATCAGGCTCGCCGGTATCGACGAACAGTTGATCGCGACAAACGGGCCACTGCTGCGCGGGCCATTGCTATGCAGTAGGCGCGCAACGACTTCCTTGCCAGTACCGGTTTCGCCGTTGATCAGAATCGGAATGTCGCGCGCAAAGGCGCGCTGCGTTTGGTCCAGGAGCTTCGTCAAAACCGAGTCCATACCGACGCCCCCGGTTAAGGAGGACGCCGGATGAATCTCGTTCTTGAGGTTGACGCCCGATACGATTCGCGTGGTACGAAGCGTTTCCTGGTCAATATCCTTGTTGGTGCCGATGCGGGCATGCATCCGCATGCCGTTCAAGCCATCGATCCATATGGGAGTCTGCTGCGAAGCGTGCAGTGTGTCGACGGCCCGATGAAACGGGATCCCGAACAGCGCATCGAAGCCGATCGGCGCACTTGCGTCGGAATCGATTGCCAAGATATGGCGGGCGGTTTGATTCGAACCAAGAAGACAACCGTCATGCGAGAAAGCCAGTATGCCTTCCAGTGGTGTGCCGACCATATCGGGCCGATGATGAAAGCGGATGAACGTTGCATTCTTCAACGCAAACACCATGTTGTTTTCGACTGCACGCCCGGCAATGGCCAGTGACTCCACGACTGAAACCGCGTTGGTTTGGTGGCTACTGCTAGCATCTAACGCACCAATCAGATTGCCGTGTGGATCGAAAATCGGCACCGCCACGCACTGAAAATTCCTCGCTTCCTGCAGAAAGTGGTCGCAGCCGGAGACGATCACAGGTTTGCGCTCGATCAGCGCGCATCCTGGGCCGGTGGTCCCGGCGGCGTTTTCACCCAGTTCGACACCGGTGCGTAATGCGAGTCTCAGATTCTTGAATTCCTCCCGCGGACTACCTACGGCCGAAACTACCGTGCCCTCGGAGTCGACGCACGCCAGCATCCAGTCGTTCTTGGCCAGCGAGCCGTGCAGAGCCGTCAACTCGGGCGTCGACATGCGGATGAGTTTTCTGCTGCGCTCTTCGACAAAGCGCTGATGCGCTTGCGTTACCTCATTAAACAGAAGACTGTCGGACGTCGACAGTCCTCGTTCCCGCGAGCGTTTCCACGAACGTTTGATCACCTCAGGCATCAGTCGAGCAGACATCCCGACGACGTCGACCACGTTTTCCCTAACGGTAGATGCCTGTTGTTTTTCTATGGGTACATGTGGGTTTGGCATAGCTGTCTCCTGCATGTCTTGTGTGGCGCCGTTTTTAAACGTTTAACGAATGCTATCTCTGCAAAATGAAACGTCTTCGGATCCTCGTATGCGTATTTTTATATCATTTATTTTTCGAGAAGATTATCACCAAAAAGACAATCCTCGCACGTTCATGGTGATTTCATTTCTCTGACCGACTGTTGTCGTGTCTACTTTTTTTACACATCGGGTGAGACAGTTGTCTCAAAAGTAGACATCGGCCCGCAGGAGCATGTCTGTTGAAATTCAAATCAACAAATTGAATTTAAACGGAATTTCGATATTCTCCGGTGGAAAAAAATACGTTGGCACAGTTCCTGCTCGCAGCCGAGGAGCATGGCCGGCGGCGATCCAGGTAGGTTTTCCGAAGAGACGCCGAATCATGATGGTGATAGCTTCGCGCTGTCGGACATGCGCACCAAAACAACTGACAATAAATAATCATCGGAGACACTTATGGTTTTGATGCCTCACCGCAGCGCGAAAAAAAAGGCTTTGTATACAGCAGCAATTGCGGGCGCAATGCTGTGCAGCTTGGCGTCAAATTCGGCATTGGCGATTGACGTCGATGCCGGCGATTACACGGCTTTGCCGGATGGCACGAACCTCGGACTGTTGTATTACCAGCATGTAGAGCGAGATGCACTTTACAGCAAAGGCTCCAGAGTACCTATTGACGCTGGCCTGAACTCCGACGTCGGGATTTTGCGCGGCGTGCATTTCATGAATGTGGGCGGCTTCATCGTCGACCCGCAATTCCTGCTGCCATTCGGCCAGCTCAGGGCCAAGAACGATACCAGCTTCCTTGGCGATACTAAGGGCGTCAGTGACCTAATCCTGGCCGCCACCGTATGGCTGGTCAACAAGCCTGAGAGCGGCACCTATTTCGGGATTACGCCGTTCCTGACGCTGCCTACCGGCCAGTATGACAACAACAAGGCACTCAACCTTGGCGAGAACCGTACGAAATTCACGCTGCAGGCAGGCTACATCACCAGCCTGACAAAGGCGTTGTCGCTCGACTTGATCGGCGATGTCACGCTCTACGGTCGGAACAACAACTTTGGCGCAACCGGTGCCACGCTTAAGCAAGATCCGACCTTCCAAGGCCAGATCCACTTGCGCTACAACTTCACGCCGACTTTCGACGTGCGCGTCGGACTGTCAATGACAGCCACGGGCGAGACCAAAGTTAATGGCGTGAACCAGGACGATCGCGGCAACACCACCAAATTTTCTCTTGGCGCTTCGTATTTCTTCCGCCCAACCACGCAGGTACTGGCCACCTACGGACGCGACATCTCGGTACGGGAAGGATTCAAGGAATCAAACAGGATCAACGTGCGCCTGCTGCAGGTTTTCTGAGCTCCCTAGTCGGCACGCTTGCCGGCATACGCTTGGTCACCAAATTCGGAGGACTGCATGAGTCAATTTTTGTCAGCAGCCATAGCGGTTTGCAACAGCCGCTGCTCATCATCAGATAGCCGTCAGGGCAATGACATGCTGTACGGACTGCGCAACAGTATCCGGTCTGACAACCTATCAAAGGTGCATCGGCTTATTCCGATGGCCGGTACGGTATGGGGCAATTGCGACAGCATGCTCGATTCGTTTGTTCCGTTTGGTGGTTTCAAGCAGTCTGGGTTCAGTCGGGAGATGAGGCGGACGCCGCTTGGCGACTAACTTAAATCAAAAATCGGTTTTCATAGCGGTCTGAGCGGCGCCCTTGGGACACTACCGCGCCAGTTGTGCGAGCAACGTGCACCGGACGGTGTCAATGGTGTTGTCACGCGAGAAGGAGGATCGAGGATTTACAAACGGAATTTTTTCGTGAATACGATCATATCGATTGTGTTTGTTGTTATCGCTAGCTCCAATCCGATTTTTTTAATTATCGGGCCTAATTTTCATTAAGGATAATATCATGGAATGGAACAAACCTGAATTTTCAGATATGCGATTCGGCTTTGAAATCACGATGTACATTGCCAATCGCTGATTAGTAATTTTTGGGACGCGCGGTAATGGTGAAAGCGATTGCCGCGTGCTTTTTTCGCGTTATGCGTCTGTATGCCAACTTGAGTTAGTCTGTGAAAATTATCGTGCTGGGATCTGCGGCAGGCGGCGGCTTTCCGCAATGGAATTGCAATTGCCGCAACTGCCGTGGGTTGCGAAACGGCAGTATCAACGCCCGCGCGCGCACGCAATCGTCGATCGCCGTGTCGTCCAACGGCAGCGATTGGGTGTTGATCAATGCATCGCCAGACATCCTTACGCAAATCCGCGCCACGCCGGCATTGCAACCCGTGCGCAGCGATCGCGATACCGGTATCGCGGCGGTGATGCTGATGGACGCGCAAATCGACCATGTCACCGGACTGTTGATGCTACGGGAGGGAAAACCAATTCCTCTCTATTGCACTAAGGCGGTATTGGAAGAGCTTACCGGAAGTTTTCCACTGATTGACGTGCTGTCGCATTATTGCGGCGTGAAATGGCATCGTATCGCCGACGATCACAGTGCTGCACCGGTGGAACTGCCGCAGATAGCGGATATAGGCTTCACCCCCCTGATGCTTTCCAGCAAGGCGCCGCCCTATTCTCCCCACCGGGAAATGCCGCAATCTGGCGACAACCTGGGTTTGATCATCGAGGACAAGAAGACAAAAAGGAAAGTCTTTTACGCGCCCGGCCTGGGCGAGCTCGAACCCCATGTCCTCGCGGCCATGCATGCGGCGGACGTCATTATGGTGGATGGCACCTTCTGGACCGCTGACGAAATGGTCAGACTCGGTTTTTCAAAAAAATTGGCTGCCGACATGGGTCACCTGCCGCAATCTGGCAAGGGCGGGATGATAGAGGTGCTGAATACGATTCCCGGCAAGCGCAAGGTGCTGATCCATATCAACAACACCAACCCTATTCTCGATGAGGACTCCGAAGAGCGCACAATACTCGTTCGAAACGGGATTGAGGTCGCATTTGACGGGATGATGATTCAAGCATGAGCGCCACAAATGACAACATCCAGCCTTGGAGCCGCGTCGAATTCGAATCGAAATTACGCGCCAAAGGGGCGGGCTATCATATTCATCATCCGTTCAATATCAAGATGAGCGACGGCTTGCTCAGCCGCGAGCAAATACGTGGATGGATCGCCAACCGCTTCTATTATCAGATCAACATCCCGCGAAAGGATGGCGCCATCATCGCCAATTGCCCTGACCGAGAGACGCGGCGAAAATGGGTGCAACGCATACTCGACCATGACGGCTGGGAGGCCAATCCTGGTGGAATTGATGCCTGGGCCCGGCTAGGCGTCGCCGCCGGCATTCCCGCCGACGAATTATGGTCATTGCAGCACGTCACTCCCGGCGTGCGCTTTGCTGTCGATGCCTATGTCAACTTCGCGCGCACCGCCCCGTGGCAAGAGGCGGTGTGTTCGTCGCTGACAGAAATGTTCGCCCCGAAAATCCACAAGGACCGCTTGGCCAACTGGCCGCAGCACTATGCCTGGATCGAAGCCGACGGCTTGCAGTACTTCCGAAGCCGCATCTCGCTGGCCGAACGCGACGTCGAGCACGGCTTACAAGTAACTCTGGACCATTTCGTCACGCTCGCACAGCAACAACGCGCGCTTGAAGTTCTGCAATTCAAACTCGACGTGCTGTGGGCCATGCTCGACGCCATCGAAAATGCCTATCCCTAATCCTTCTGCAAGAGGACGACCATGCATGACTTGCCGAAAAAGCCTCAATTATCCCGACTGTTCCGCCTGCAATGGGAGGACGCGCAAAGTGACTATGTGCTGCTCTATCCGGAAGGCATGGTGAAGCTGAACCGTAGCGCCGCCGAGGTCCTCAAGCTGTGCAATGGTGAACGCGACGTTGGCACGATTACGCAGGATCTGGAGCATATTTTTTCCGTCAGCGGATTGGCAGCCGATGTTCATGATTTTTTGCAGGTCGCCCATGAACGCAACTGGATCTCCTGAAGGCACAAGCCAGGTGGCGCCGCCGCTCTGGCTGCTTGCCGAACTGACGTATCGCTGTCCGTTGCATTGTGTCTTTTGCTATAACCCACTCAACTACGCTGAACACAAAGCGGAACTGAGCAGCGCGCAATGGATCGACGTGATGCGCCAGGCGCGCAAGCTGGGCGCCGCCCAACTTGGATTCTCCGGCGGTGAACCGTTGCTGCGCGACGATCTGGAGGATTTGATAGAAGAAGGCCGCAAGCTTGGCTACTACACCAACCTGATCACCTCAGGCATAGGGCTGACTGAAACGCGGATCGCGCGGATGAAGCAGTTGGGTCTCGATCACATCCAGTTGTCGTTTCAAGATTCGACCAAGGAAATAAACGACTTCCTGTCCAGCACCAAGACCTTCGATCTGAAATCGCGCGTTGCCAGATTGATCAAAGATTATGACTATCCCATGGTGCTCAATGTCGTGCTGCATCGATATAACCTAGACCATGTCGCCCGCATCATCGACATGGCGCTGGAGATGGGGGTCGACTATCTGGAACTGGCGAATACGCAATACTACGGCTGGGGCTTGGTCAATCGCGCCCATCTCTTGCCGACCCGCGATCAGATCGTCAGGGCGGAAGCTGTCGTCAACGAGTATCGCTCGAGGATCGGCGACAGGGTCAAGATTCTGTTCGTCGTGCCGGACTACTTCGAAGAGCGCCCAAAAGCCTGCATGAACGGTTGGGGTTCCGTATTTCTCGCCGTAGGCGCGGATGGTACTGCCTTGCCTTGCCATGCGGCTAGATCCTTGCCGGGCATGGAATTCCCGAACGTGACACAACATAGCCTGCACGATATCTGGCTGCATAGCGACGCCTTTAACCGCTATCGCGGCGACGACTGGATGCAGGAACCGTGCCGCAGCTGCGACGAAAAGAAAAAAGACTTCGGCGGCTGCCGCTGCCAAGCGCTGGCATTGACCGGCGAAGCGGCTAACGCCGATCCGGTATGCAGCAAATCACCACATCACGGCGAGGTAAAGAAAGCTGTATTGCTTGCGCAAACTTCACGGAAAACCGAACTGCAACAACAAGTGATTCAGCCAATGTTGTTTCGCACTGACGCGAATTCGCGGAAATTCATAAACGATACCGTCGCGAAATCCTATGACGATGGATGTGAGTCATAGCCGGTGTCTCGAAGAAATATATTCCGACAATGACCAATGCTCTGAATAGGACATGACCCGAGGTGTCTGCCGGCCGCACTATTCCCAGCGTACTCGCGCGCTGCGCAGGCAGTTTGGTGGCTCGCTTCCGATCGTGCCGACAAGCCGGTCGAGGCCGTCATTGCTGGTGAGATCCATGAGCAAGTGATCCTGAGTAGGGCGGGCGTTTCTCCCATCATTTCAGCTTCGTTTCTCTGAAGGATTTGTCGTGGAGTCAAAATCAAGGCAGCCATCGCAGTTGTTCTTCTCCACAGCGCAGGAGCGGCTTGCGCTGGCGCGTCAGCGGTTTTTCGACGAGGGCCAGCGCCCTACCGGATTGGTTAGTGAGGCTGTAATCCAGTCATGGGCGCGCTGCGTAAACGCCAAACGCGATCCCGCTGAGCCCGTGGCGTTTGAACCGGTCACGGCCAGCCGCGTGCACTCCAGCCTGGGCCGGTGTCGCGAGTTGTTGGGGGCTGCGTCAAGCCCTTTGGGCGAGTTGGACATTGCATTGTCAGGCTCGGCCTGCTGGGCGTTGCTCACCGACAAGACTGGCGTTGTGGTGCACGTGGGCCGCCGCAATTTGTCCGGCAATGAACACATCATGCCCACGCTGGGTCGTCTGGGAGTGAATGTGGCCGAGGGGGTGGTTGGCACTAATGCGCCGGGCATCGTGATCAAGTCCGGGCGGGTCTGCACCGTTCTGGGCGGCGAGCACTTCTTCGAGTCGATCAAGCCGATGTATTGCGCGGCAGCACCGCTTCGGGATGCCCAGCGCGAAGTGGTGGCGGTGCTGAATCTGTCACAGGAGGGGCGGCCGTTTGGCTTCGATGCCGAATCGCTGGTCGCGCAGTACGCTGTGGCCATCGAAAATAGATTGATGCTTGCCAAGGCGAAGGACCAGATGGTGCTTCACTTCCACACCAGTAGTGCATTGCTGGGATCACAGTATGAGGCGCTGGCCGGGGTGTCGCCCGATGGCCGTGTCGTCTGGGCGAACGATCTCGCGACGCGTTGCGTGGGGTGCAGCACGGGCGGCCTCGAAGCGTTGTTTGGAATGAGTCTGACCGATTTGACGCGCATGCTGGGACAGTCTGCGCCGGTGCTGTTGAGGCTGACCAATGGCTTAACGGTGTGGTCGCATGTGACCCTGCACGCGCAGGACGGCGCCAAGGCTCTCGTGGCAATGGGTGGGCTACACCGTGAGGAGCCGACGCCCCTGGCAGTGCCCGAACAGACCCAAGCGCCAGCGGCACCTGCCGTTACTGAAGCCCAGACGCACACCACCTTGGGCGTATTGAGCCAACAGCACATCGAGAAGACGCTGGCGGCTTCTGGCGGCAATGTGTCCCTTGCCGCTCGAAAGCTGGGTGTTTCCCGCGGGCTCATCTATCGGTACCTGCGCGGAATCGGCACCCACTCGGGTCGCAAAGACTAGCGCGGCACGTGTGGACAGGGGGATGAACTCGGTGATTGCAGCGTCGACGCGTTGAGCGATATCGCGCTCAACAGCCAACACGGCCTGAGTTGGGAAGTAATGCCGTCATGCCGCCGTTAGCGCTTTTCCCGTCTCGGCCAACCGCGAAATCATCGTTTTTCTTTCCCCGGCATTCGGCAACGCTCGCATGCGCATTAGCCCAAGACGAATATGGAGAGCGGAGCTTTCAACAACTGCAAGATCTGCGATGGGTGCGGTGTCTGCCACGTACATGTCGCGCATGCCGCTGCTCAGGACCCACATACCTTGCGCCCCTATCAAGCTAACGATCACGATCAAGATTGTGCAGGATCCTAGTGCGATAACAATTCTGGAGCGGATGTTCCGAGAAGCCATTTTCATGGAACCGATTACAAGGCGTTTTCAAGCATCCGATAAAGCGCCGCACGCAGCTTAATTGGGATCTTTGTTCTTGGGGTGATATCACACTGCGCGGTCGACGAGCAGCGTGACTGAGTTGGAGCAATCACGCTTCCCCGTGCCAATCTGCTGTGGAGCGAGGGCACGGTCGCAGATCAATGTGCTGATGGGCGGCGCAATGCATCGCTTGGCCGCCCGCTCGGGTTTTAGAACGTGTGCCGAATCCCCGCAGTTACAGCAGTTTGCGTCGCACTGCGACCCGGTGCGCCACCAATGATGCCGGGGCTGTACATGTTCGAAGCGCGAAGGTTGGCAACATATGCGTACAGGTCAGTGCGTTTAGACAAAAAATAATCAACGCCGGCATTGAACTGGGTGAGCCTGCCCTGTGCCCCCGCACCCACGAATGCGTACCGCGATTGCAGCACCGCGCCAATCAATTCAAGGTTCGGCAGCACCCAGTAGTTCACCCCCAAGTCAAAGACGTTGGTGGCGTTGTTGTTGGAGCCCGCAGCGGCGAATGCACCGGAGCTGGCTGCACTCGTCAACGTGGTCGCAAACGGCGCGGACGTGCCGGCGAAGCGTGCTAGCGGTTGCAGCGTGCGAGACCACGAGAATTAGACGCGTGTCTTGTCGAATCGATAGCTGGTGCCGACCATCCACGTTCGAACACAGACGTCGCCTGCGTTGCCGAATCCTGGATTGCATCCTGCTGCTGACGCAGCCCCTGCATCGCTCGATGTGTTCGTTGCTGCCGTACCCGTTCCCAGGCGCGATTGCCTGTAGCCAAAACCCAAGCCGAATCCGCCGGCGGTGTAGTCACTGCCAATTTTTTCGCTTGCAATGGACTGGCGATCTCGCTGGGCACCCGTGCCTCGCCGATGTTGTGAAGCCACCGTGCACACAGATGCACGCGCTCGCGCCCGGCACTCCCATTCCTCAAGGTGTTGTTCGTGATGTGCAGGGCGCCATTGCGGGCTGCTACTGCCGGCGATTGTTTCAAAGCGATACAGGGAAATTACCAAGGACTCGTGCCTTGAGGGGGGGATGCGCTGGCGATTGTTCCATCACGACACAGGGAAATTACGGAGGATTCGCGTCTTGGGGCGGTTGATAGTCTGGCGTCCGCTCTTCAACGGGACGATTTCCATGACACTGCAAAGCATTGATGTACAAGTATCCAAGCCTGCGGCTGACTTTCTTTCGCTTCGCAATCACCGCATGTTGATCAATGGTGACTGGGTGGAATCGGCCAGCGGTGCTACGCTGGAAGTGATCAACCCGGCCACCGAAGAGATCATCGGCACTGTTCCCGCAGCCAACGAACACGATGTGGGTCGTGCCGTGTCCGCCGCTCGCGCGGCTTTCGACAGTGGTGTTTGGCACACCATGCGGCCGGTGCAGCGCCAGCGTCTGATGCTCAAGCTGGCCGATCTCCTTGAGGCCAAAGCGCAGGCGTTTGCCGAAGTCGAGTCGATCGACAACGGCAAGTCCGCCGCCATTGCGCTGGCGGTGGATGTAGGCCTGTCGGTCGACTTTCTGCGCTACATGGCCGGCTGGGTGACCAAGATCGAAGGCTCGACTGTCGATGTGTCGGTCCCATATGCGCCGCAGGCCGAATTCATGGCTTACACGCGCCGCGAACCTGTGGGTGTGGTGGCCGCTATCGTGCCGTGGAACTTCCCGCTGCTGGTGGCAGTGTGGAAGCTTGGCCCCGCGCTGGCAGCCGGTTGCACCGTGGTACTCAAGCCGGCCGAGCAAACGCCGCTGACGGCGCTGATGCTTGGTGAACTGATCGTCGAAGCCGGCTTTCCGCCCGGGGTGGTCAACATCGTGACAGGCGATGGCGTGAATGCCGGTGCTCCTTTGGTGCGTCACCCGCTGATCCACAAGGTGAGCTTCACGGGTTCCACCGAGGTGGGCAAGTTGATCGGCAAGGCGGCGGTAGACAACATGACACGCTGCACGCTGGAACTGGGCGGCAAATCGCCAGTGATCGTACTGGACGACTGCGATCCGGCCACTGCGGCGGCCGGTGCCGCACAAGCAATCTTTTTCAACCATGGCCAGGTGTGCTGCGCCGGCTCTCGTTTGTACGTGCAGAAAAAGATGTTCGACCGAGTGGTAGCCGATGTGGCGGACATCGCCTCGAAGATGCCGCTGGGCCACGGCCTGGATCCTGCAATGCAGATGGGTCCGTTGGTTTCGCGCGAGCAGATGGACCGTGTGTGCAACTACATTGACATCGGCCGATCACAAGGCGCCACGGTGGTGGCGGGTGGTGCCCGTGCAGGCAGCAAGGGCTACTACGTGCAGCCCACTGTGCTAGCCAACGTGAGCCAGGAGATGCGCGTGGTGCAGGAGGAGATCTTCGGCCCGGTGCTCACCGCTATGCCCTACGACGACCTGGATCAAGTGGCTGCCTGGGCCAATGACACTCCCTTTGGGCTGGGCGCCAGCATTTGGTCGAACAACTTGTCCAAAGTGCACCGGCTTATCCCGAAGATCAAGGCCGGTTCGGTCTGGGTCAATTGCCACAGCGTGCTTGATCCGGCTATCCCGTTTGGCGGCTTCAAGCAATCGGGTATCGGCCGCGACATGGGCAAGGCCGCGCTGGACGCCTATCTCGAAACCAAGTCGGTCTACATCGCAGTCTGATTTCGGAGCGGCCGATAAGGCCCATTACAAAACCAAAACTTCAAACAACAGGAGACACTGGATGATCAAAAACCTTTCCAGCCCGGCACTGCTGGCCTGCGTACTGGCCCTGGGCAGCAGCGTGAACGTGCAAGCCCAAAGCCTGGCCGACTTACGCAATGATGCGGCCGAAACCAGCAACGTGCTCACCTACGGCATGGGCTATAACAACCAGCGTTACAGCCCGCTGAAGCAGATCAATACAGGTAACGTGTCCAAGCTGGTGCCCGTGTGGAACTACAGCCTGAACAACTCGCAGGCTCAAGAATCGCAGCCCATTGTCTACGACGGTGTGATGTATGTGACTACGCATACGTCAACGGTAGCAATCGACGCACTCTCCGGGCGGCAGATCTGGAAGCAGGAACTGGAGTTTCCCGCGGACTTGCCCAAGTACCATTGCTGCGGCCAAATCAACCGGGGCGTGGCCATCCTGGAAGGCATGGTCTACCGTACGACGCTGGATGCGCACGTGATCGCTTATGACGCGAAGACCGGCAAGCAAATCTGGAAATCCAAGGTGACGGACTACAAGGCCGGCCAGGGCTTGACCGCGGCACCGCTGATTGCCAACGGCGTGCTCATGACCGGAATTTCCGGAGGCGAGTATGGCACCCGCGGCTTCATCGATGGCTGGGACCCGAAGACCGGCCAGAAGCTCTGGCGCTTCTACACCACCGCTGCTCCGAATGAAAAGGGAGGCGACACCTGGCCGGGCGACACTTACTTGCACGGCGGGGCACCCACCTGGCTGACCGGCACTTACGATCCTGAACTGGACCTGGTGTACTGGGGCACCGGCAATGGCGGCCCTTGGAACGCCGAGGTGCGCAAGGGCGACAACCTGTACATCAACTCAGTGCTGGCCTTCCGCCCCAAGACTGGCGAGCTTGTGTGGCACTTCCAGTTTTCACCCAACGATCCGTTCGACTATGACTCCACCGAAGTGGGTATGTTGGTCGACATGGACATCGGTGGAACCAAGCGCAAGGTGCTGGCGCAGGCCAATCGCAATGGATTCTTCTACGTGCTCGATCGCACCAACGGCAAGTTGCTGGCTGCCAATCCCTACGTAAAGGTCAACTGGGCCGACCGTATCGACTTGGCGACCGGCCGGCCGGTGGAATCCGAAGTTACCAAGCGCGTGCGTGCTGGTGGTGATGAAGTGATTTGGCCGTCTGCGATTGGTGGCAAGAATTGGACGCCCATGTCCTGGAACCCCACGACCAAACTGGCTTACGCCAACACGTTGAATTTTGCCTACCCCTATCAATACGCCAAACCCGAATACAAGAAAGGCGAGTGGTACATAGCGATGAACTTCCGTGGTTTCACCTTCCCCAAGGATGAACCGCACGGCCACCTGAAGGCCATCGATCCGATGACCGGAAAGGCCAAGTGGGAAATGGCCTGGCCTGGCCTGCCCAGCATGGCAGGCACCCTGTCCACGGGCGGCGGTTTGGTGTTCACGGGCGCTGCCACGGGCGAAGTCATCGCGGTGAACGCCAACACGGGCAAGAAACTGTGGCAGTTCCAAACCGGCTCCGGGATCATTGGCCTGCCGGTGACATGGGAGCGCAATGGTAAGCAATATGTGAGCATCGTGTCTGGCGGTGGCGGTGTCTACACGCTGACGGGCGATGAGCGCTCGGCGCAGATTCCGGCCGGTGGGTCAGTCTGGACGTTTGCGATCCAATGAGTCGACTTCTCATTACCTTCGTGCTCACTGCCGGTGTGCTCCTACCACCGGCAGTGAATGCCCAGTCTCACTTTTCGGCAGACGATATCGAGTTGGGGCGCCAGCAGTTCCACCGCACGTGCGCACAGTGCCATGGTCACAATATGGTGAGCTCTGGTACGGGTGCGTATGACCTGCGGCGGTTTCCCACGGATGATCCAGATCGGTTCGTCAATTCGGTAACCAATGGCAAGGGTGGCATGCCTTCATTTAAGGAGGTGCTGTCGGCCGAACAGCTGAGGGTGCTGTGGGCCTACATCGGAAGCCGTGGCGGCAAGGCGCCCTGAACGATGAAAGCGAGTAAATGTCTGAGGTTGGCCGCGCTGGTTGCGGTGGCATTGGTGTGGGGCCGCTCGGCAGTTGCGACGCCGCTCAAGGTGTGCATGGCGGAAGACAATCCGCCACTGTCCTACCGTGCGAATGGCGTGCCGCGTGGATTGGACCTGCGCATTGCGCGAGTGGTGGCCGACGAGCTGAAGCGGCCTCTGCAGGTGGTGCAGTTCGAATCGGAGTTCGAGGCCGACAAGAGCCTGACCCACGAGGTCAACGCACTGCTGGCATCCGGCGCGTGCGACTTTGCCAGCGGCTTCCCCCTGCAAGCCAGTGATCTGGGGGCACCATCCCGTCCCACTGCCCGCGTGCCGGACTACCCCGGTGCAGGGCCGCGGTCGTCGCGGCCCTGGGTGCGGCTGGGCACCCTGGTGCCCAGCCACGCTTACCATGCTATCGGCATGGTGCTAGTGGTGCGGGATCCGGCACGGGCGTCTATGACGCTGGCCGCGCCGGGCGATGCACGTATCGGCGTGGTGGCCGGAACGGTGACCGGTACTGTAGTGACGCTGCTGCATCGGGGCAAGCTGCGTGCCCAAACGGTGGAATTGCCGCAGGACCAGGACGCCTTGGCGCTGCTCGAGTCGGGCCGCTTCGACGCCACGCTAGTCAACCTGGATCGCTACGACGCCTGGCGTTTGAAGCATCCTTCCAGCCCTTTGCTGCGCGCGACCTATGTACACCCGCTTCGTATCAACATAGGGCTGGTGTTCCGTGACTCGGATGGCGAGCTACTCGCTGCGGCCAATCAGGTGATTGACCGGGCCATCACTGCTGGCGATCTGCAACGTTGGGCAACGGAAGAAGGCAGCTCTTGGCTCCAACCCCAAGAGCCGCAGATCAGCGGCCCTATTGGTTTGGCGCAGTTGCTCCAAGAGTAGTGCGTGCATCAAGAATATTTTTATAGGAGACATTCATGACTTGGATCACCCCCGAATACCAAGATTTGCGTTTCGGCTTCGAAATCACGATGTACATCTCGGTACGTTGATGCCTCACGGTGATCGCTCGCGCGATCACCATTCACCAAACATCCCATCAAGATCCTCGTGCTCGGCGCAGGCGCCGGCGGCGGCGACCGTTATGTCCCGGACTGCATGAGGACAGTGCTTCGTGAACAAATTGGTTAAGGAAGGTCTGCATAAGACTGGGCGGCAAGGGAAGCGCCGATGAAGCAGGCAGACCTTGGATTGACCCTGTCGACCAGCGCACTCGCAAGCGGCAATCTCTCGACGAGATGGATCGCGTGGTCCCATGGGCAGAGCTCGTGTCGCAAATCGAGCCGCACTATCCGAAGGGCAATACCGGCCGCCAGCCGAAAGTCGATGTGCTGCTCGAAGAAATCGAACGTGCGAAGGCGGCCATCCACGCCAAAGTCGAGCACTCAATCAGGGTTCTGACGCCGCAGTTCGGCAACGTGAAGGTGCGCTATCGAGGACGGGCAAAAAACACGGCGCAGCTCAAGGCGCTGTTCGCAATGGCGAACCTGTGGATGGTCAGGAAACGAATAGTGCCTGGCACACCGGGATCGGTGCGTCCGCAATGGCCCGAACGCTCGCAAAGTCGAGATGAAATTGCCTCCATCTTGCGCTACGGCCGATTGTTCAGAGCTTCCTTAACACCAAGATTTTCCAACGACATCCCAAAGAACAGGACGCCCCAATGAGCCCGCTGCAATCCTTCCTTCAGGCGCGCGACTTTCTGGTCACTAACCGCAACGATTACGCGGCCGCCCACGCTGGTTTTGAGTGGCCGCAGTTGACCGAATTCAACTGGGCGCTCGATTACTTCGACGCGATTGCGCGCGACAATGGCAACCCGGCGCTCTGGATCGTTGACGAGAACGGCGACGAATCGAAGCTTTCATTCGCGCAGATGTCCATGCGGTCCAACCGCGTCGCCAATTACCTGCGTTCACTCGGCGTGGCGCGCGGCGATCGCATCCTGATGATGCTCGGCAACGAAGTGCCGCTTTGGGAAACGATGCTCGCGGCGATCAAGCTTGGCGCCGTGCTGATTCCGGCGACGACGCTGCTGACACCGGAAGACCTGCGCGATCGCCTCGAACGCGGCAAGGTCAGGCATCTCATCATCGGCGGCGCGCATATCGAGAAATTCAAGGACATTGCCGACGAATGTACCCGGATCGCCGTAGGCATGGGCAGCCCGGTCGGCGACTGGCAGCGCTTCGAGGATGCCTACGACGCAAGTGCGGCCTTCGCACCTGACGGCGTGACTCGGGCAAACGACCCGCTGCTCTTCTACTTCACTTCGGGTACCACTTCCAAGCCCAAGCTCGTTGTACACACGCACCAGAGCTATCCCGTCGGGCATCTCTCGACGATGTACTGGATCGGCCTTAAACCCGAAGACATACATCTCAATATCTCGTCGCCCGGCTGGGCCAAGCACGCATGGAGTTGTTTCTTCGCGCCGTGGAACGCCGGCGCCTGTGTCTTCATTTTTAACTACACTCGCTTCAACGCGAAGGCCCTTATCGCCGTACTCGAAAAGTATCGGGTGACGACGCTGTGCGCACCACCGACAGTCTGGCGCATGCTGGTCCAGGAAGACCTCGCTGCAGCCAAAATTGCGCTGCGAGAACTGATCGGTGCCGGCGAACCGCTCAATCCGGAAATCATCGAGCAGGTGAAAAAAGCCTGGGGCATCACCATTCGCGACGGCTTTGGCCAAACCGAAACGACCGCGCAGATCGGCAACTCCCCTGGTCAACCGCTCAAAGCTGGCTCGATGGGGCGACCGATGCCCGGCTACAGGATTGAGCTCGTCGACCCTGATGGCGCCCTCGCGCGGGAAGGCGAGATTTGCCTCGCCCTCGCCCCGCGCCCACTCGGACTCATGGTCGAGTACTCGGGCGAAGCCGAAATGACCGCTGAAGTCATGCGTGGCGGCCGCTATCACACGGGCGATACGGCGACAATCGACGACGACGGCTACCTCACCTACGTCGGCCGCGCCGATGACGTGTTTAAAGCGTCTGACTACCGTATCAGCCCGTTCGAGCTTGAATCGGTACTCATAGCGCACCCGGCAATCGCTGAGGTAGCGGTAATTCCGAGCCCGGACCCGCTACGGCTCGCAGTTCCAAAAGCCTTTATCGTCCTCGCAAAGGGCTACTCGCCAACCAGTGAATTGGCGCGCGATATTTTCGCCTTTTCGCACAAGAATCTGGCGCCATACAAGCGTGTTCGGCGGCTTGAATTTTCTGATCTACCAAAAACCATCTCCGGCAAGATTCGCCGTGTTGAACTGCGGGCCAACGAAGCCGCATTGAGAGCTTTGGGGCAACGTGGCGCCCTGGAGTTTTTTGAGGAGGATTCACAAGTGCGCCCGATGAGTGAAGAGTCAGACGGCAGGGCATCGATCAGACAATCCTGACGCTCTGGAAACAACATGTTGTGGCATCGATCAGCGGAGCTTGCTCAAACCGATGCCGTTGCTCCGGGGGCAGTCTTGACTTCCAACCACATGCTGTTCAAAAGATTTTGAGAGGTGCCTGCGTCATGAAGGGAAACTACCTTCGGTATTTATGCCTGACGTCGTCGTCCGATGGGTCGTATGCCGTTCTCAGACGTATGCTTGCTGGCGCCGGCACACGACTGGCCTTGGTTAGCGCAGTGTCTGCGCTGCTGATGCCATGCGCATTGCATGCGGCGCCGTTCGCATATGTTCCCAATGAAAAATCAGGCACGATATCAATTATCGATTGCGCGAACGATAACGTCGTTGGACAAATCAAGGCCGGAACCAAGCCACGTGGCTTGGCGGTCAGCCGCGATGGCAATACCTTGTATGTCAGTGATCAGCCAGCCAATGCCTTGTTGATCGTCGATCTGAAGAAAAGAGAGACCATCGACATGGTTCCGTTAGGAGAATCACCCGAAGGTGTGGAAATTTCGCAGGCTGGGGATTGGGTTGTTGCAGTTGGCGAAATCACGAACTCGGTCAGTTTCATCTCCACAGCGACAAACAAGAAAGTGTTCACCGTCAAGACCGAGGGTAAGAATCCTGAGCACGCGACTTTCAGCCCGGATGGGAAATGGCTGTATGTCAGCGCCGAAGAGGCTGATTCAATGGATATCATTGACGTAGCGAAACGCGAGCAGGTCGCATCGGTCAAACTGGGTCTGCGCCCGCGCGGCATCGCATTCACACCGGATGGCAGCCAAGCTTACGTTGCGGCGGAATTGGCCGGCACTGTATATGCGGTTGACGTGGTTACGCAAAAGGTTACCGCACAAATCAAGGCGGGCAAATTTTCGAACGGCGTCACGATGTCACCTGATGGCAACCGGGTCTACGTCTCGAATGGCAAGGATGGTACGGTATCGGTGATCGATGCAAGCAGCAACATGATTGTGGCGACGATCCCGGTCGGCAGACGCCCATGGAATATGGCTATTGCACCCGATGGGAAAAAATTGTACGTGGCCAACGGCCGGTCCAATTCCGTGTCCGTCATCGATACCGCCAGCAACACCGTCAGGAAGGAAATATCCGTTGGAGAGCTTCCTTGGGGCGTCGCGATCAGATGAGCGAGATACCCGCCACCAATAGAAAAGTACGTTATGACTTGCCGGCAATCGCCTTGCACTGGGCAATCGCTCTGCTGGTTATCGTTTTGCTAATCATGGGTTACACCATGGTAGATACTCCCAAGGGTTCTCCCGGCAGGGCTGTGTATTTCAACTTGCACAAATCCCTTGGCGTTTTGGCTGGTGTGCTGATACTGCTGCGTCTGGGATGGCGATTGGCACATCCCGTTCCGCCGCTTCCGATCGGCACGTCGTGCCTGATGGCAAGGGCCGCGCAATGTAGTCATTGCCTGCTTTACCTTTGCATGGTGTTGCAGCCGGCGACAGGTTATCTGTCTTCTTCGTTCAATAAATACGGTGTCAAGTTTTTCGGTTTTGCGTTGCCATACTGGGCCTGGGAAGACAAACACTTGCGCGAGCTATTCATGACATATCATCAAATGATCGCTTTAGCGTTCATTGTTCTGATCGCGGTTCACGTGCTGGCCGCATGCAAACATTTTCTGATCGACCGCGACCAGGTGTTCTGGCGCATGCTTCCGTGATTCTTGATGCAGTGTAACGTCCACGGTCATCTACCCCCTAGGAATGAAGCTGGTTATCTCCTGGTCCAGAGTAAATGCAGGACAGACGCTGAGTGTACTTGTCGCGATGCTGACCCTGGGGACCGCGTTGCCGCATGGCATACGAGCAATGGGCGGCGCTTGGTCATGGCAGGCGGTTGTCGTCGCCTCTTCCGTTCTTGCGCTGTTGAGTGGGCTAGTCATTGTCGCGTTGGGCGATGGCCCATACCTCGCGCGCACTCAGGGCGTAAGAGGGGGGGGCGTGGGGACAAGCAATAGCGGTGTCCCGCATCCACAGTGAGGACGTCGACAATCCCTCTGCCACCGCCGAAGCCGGCGCCAAGGCCCGCCATTCAACCGCCATCACCACTGCCCATCCAAGCGTCCTCCAAGCCGGAGTCTAAGTATCATCAAGCGCTTTCAAAGCCAGCGGAGTCCCGACAACGCCTTCCAGGTTGGGTGTACGTCGTGGGTGGTGTGTGTCTACTAGCGCTAGTAGCGTTGCTGCGGCGTTAGGAGTACCTCGGAGTGGCCCGCAGCGCAGTTCGATCTCACAGAGGTATTCCTGCGTTGGCCCACCAGAAATTGAGGGCTGTCCGCGCCGCAACGAACCGCTGAGGCAAATGAGTTCACTCAATTGAAAGAGGGCAATCGAGCTTGCGTATTAACCTCCCGGGCTGCGGGTGGACGCGCGGGCCGATGGTGGAACATTCTCGGTAACGCTAGTGGTCTTTGGATGCGTAGCCACCGGCTTAAGCACGTCGTAGAATTTGGCTCACCCGCCTCTCGCGGGCCAAAGCTGAGCGCCGTGCTTAAATCTTCGAACCTTAAACGTGATGGCAGCGCTGGGTCTCCTACGGTCGATTGGAGCGTAGAGGCGCGGCGCTTGTTAAAAAGCTTCCTTGCCCGTGACGGCATCACCTACCGTGAGCTGGCGACCCGTATGCAAAGTGCGGGGTTCGACGAGACCGAACGCAGCATCGCCAACAAAATTGCTCGCGGAAAATTCAGCTTTGCGTTTGTGCTCGAGGTAGCCAGTGTGCTCGGTCGGGAAAACGTGACGTTCGATGTTTCCATGCTTCCTCGCCAGCCCTAGCCGGCCTCGTCTCTTGGAAATATCCTCCCAGGAACAACGACTGGCCGTCATCTCACCCCGTTGGGGAGCATAACTTTGTAAGTTGTGTGGTGCCTAGGGAACACAACTTTGGAAGTTGCTCGCTAAGTCATTGATAGTTATGGAGGCACGCGAGCAACATCGTTGGGTGATGGGCATCGAGTGTCCTCTGCTGTGCTCCAGCTACTAGTGAAACGAGAGAAAAATCCCTGCCAGCGCAAGGTTGATGCCGTTGCTTGTTCGGTTCGCTTACGCAGACCTAGCGCGGGTCTGCGAGGGTAGCGGAAGGCAACTTTGTCAGCAAAATTGGCGCTGCGGGGCCCGTCAGGCACCATAACCTTGTCGTTTTGCGCCAGGGAAACGAACTTTGCCACAGGGAACGTAACATTTGTCCGTTGCCACCCCGTCCAGTAAGCGAAGTTCATGGTCGTTGACGAAACGTCAGAAATTGACGTATCGTCAACGATCATGAAGCCCATCGAAGAAAACCGCCTTCTGCTTCGCGAAGGCCGCAAGATCGTCGAGGCGCTGGGCAAGACGCTGGCGCCGCTGGTGGAAGTCGTCCTGCACGACCTGACCGATCCCGACCACTCCGTCGTCGCCATCGCCAACAACCTGTCCGGCCGCCAGGTTGGCGACGCCGTGACGGAGCTGGGCCTTGCGCGTCTGGCCGACCCGGACTTCCCAGAAGTCATCGAAAACTACGCCAACCGGTTTCCCGACGGGCGGCCCGCCAAGAGCACATCGATCGGGCTGAAGAACAGCCGCGGCGATTACGTCGCGGCCATCTGCCTGAACATGGATGTATCGATGCTCGGCGCCATGACGTCGAGCCTCACGCAGTTGATGCGCATCGACGTTGCCGCGCCGCCGGTGCCCGAGTCGCTCGCATCGCGCCGCGTGGAAGACGTGCGCATCGCGCTCGAACAATTTGCCGCCGCACGCAACACCACGCCCATGGCCATGACGCTCGACCAGCGCCGCGAAGCCATGCGCGAACTGGCCGCCAGTGGCCTGCTGAACCTGCGCCGCGCGCTGACCGAAGTCGCGCAAACGCTGGGCGTGGCGCGCTCCACCGTCTACACCTACCTGCCCGAGGACCTCGCATGAGCCTGCCCATTTCCTACGATGACGTTGTTGCCGCCCACGCGCGTCTGCACGGCGTTGCCCACAAGACACCCGTGCTGACGTCGGCCACCGCCAACGCCATGACCGGCGCCGAGCTGTTCTTCAAGGCCGAGAGCTTTCAGCGCATGGGCGCGTTCAAGTTTCGCGGCGCGTACAACGCGTTGTCGCAATTCACGCCGGAGCAGGGCAAGGCGGGCGTGATTACGTTTTCGTCGGGCAACCACGCGCAGGCGATTGCGCTGTCGGCCCGGCTGCTCGGCATGCGCGCCGTCATCGTCATGCCCAAGGACGCGCCCGTTGTGAAGGTGGAGGCCACGCGCGGCTACGGCGGCGAGGTGGTGTTCTTCGACCGCTACACCGAAGACCGCGAAGCCATTGGCCGCAAGCTGGCCGAAGAACATGGCCTTACGCTGATCCCTCCGTACGACCATCCGCACGTGATGGCCGGGCAGGGCACGGCGGCCAAGGAATTGATCGAAGAGATCGGCCCGCTGGATGTGCTGCTGGCCCCGCTGGGCGGCGGCGGTTTGCTCTCCGGCTGCGCCACGGCGGCGCGCGCGCTGAACCCGGCGTGCAAGATCTTCGGCGTGGAACCCGAGGCCGGTAACGACGGACAGCAGAGCTTTCGCAAGGGGGAGATCGTCCACATCGATACACCCAAGACGCTGGCCGACGGCGCGCAGACGCAGCATCTGGGCAACCACACGTTTGCCGTGATTCGCGAGCTGGTCGACGACATCGTGACCGTGAGCGATGCAGAACTCGTCAGCGCCATGCAGTTCTTCGCCTCGCGCATGAAGGCGGTGGTTGAGCCCACGGGCTGCCTGGCCGCCGCTGCGGCGCTGAACGGCAAGGTCGATGTGCGGGGCAAGCGCGTCGGCGTGATCTTGTCTGGCGGCAATGTGGATTTGCAACTCTTCGCCAAGCTGGTGCTGGGCGCGGAGGCAGCGAAATGAGCGATGCACGCTACCTGAACGCGCCGCAACTGCGCCCCCCTGCGGGGCATTACTCGCACGCGGTCTGCGCCAATGGCTTCGTGTTCGTCGCCGGACAGATTCCCGTGACGCCTACCGGCGAAAAGCTCGTCGATGCGCCGTTCGAGACGCAGGTGCGGCAGGTGCTGTCGAACCTCGATGCGGTGCTCGCTGCCGCGGGAACGGACCGCTCACGCCTGGTGCAGGTGCGCGTGTACGTGACCGACATGGAAACGCACTGGCCCGCGTTCGATGCGCTGTACAGGGCGTGGATCGGCGACCTGCGCCCGGCGCGCGCGGTCGTGCCGGTGCCGACGCTGCACTACGGATTGGCCGTCGAAATCGAGGCCACTGCAATGGCGGGCTGACGCAAACGCTTGCCGTTGACGTGCGTCAGGTGGAAAGGGTTCATGCGAGTTGATCTCCGGCGGTTTGCCGGCCATTGTTACAAAATGGCGGGCATACCTGCCGAGGCATCGGCCTTGGCCTTGCCTGGGTCTTGGCCCGCCCATGACAGACCAGACGCGATCCTTCGCCACACATGACCCTTCAAAAAACGCGGCAACTCACGCAGGAAGACGTTCCGGTCGGTCAACCGCTGCCGTTTCCGCTGGCAGACAGCGTGGGTCGGCTTCTGCTGCCTGCCGGTGCCGTCGTGCCCGATGCCGAAGACGTGCGCCTGCTGTTCCATCACGGCCCGGTGCTGGCGCTGGCGGAAGGCGATGACGTTGCGGCAGCGCCCGCCACCGCGCCCGCGGAAGCGCCGCCCCGGCTTGGCTCGGCCGGCCTGACGGTGGGCACCGTCTTGCAGGTGCAAGAGAAGTCCGCGCCGCTGCGTGGCCTGCTGCCGTGCCGCCTGATCGGCTATATCGAAGGCGAGGCGCTGTTTGTCACGCAACCGGCCGACGCCAAACGCACGCTGCGGCCCGAGCCCCGAGACGTGCTCATCCTGCGCGGTTTCTCCGGCCGCGCCGTGATCACGATGGTGTGCAGCGTGGTGTCGGTCGGGCAGTTTCCATCGCCGTATCTGGTGTTGTCTGCACCAATCAAGATGCAGAAGATGCCGCTACGCCGGGCGAAGCGCGTGCAGGTTCGCATCGGGGCGCGCGTGCGTGCGCAGGGGCAGGCCGCGTCGGCAGCGGACCGCGTGGCCGTGATCCGCGACATCTGCCTGAATGGCGCGCTGGTGCAGAGTGCCAATCCGGCGTTCCGACCCGGTGACAGACTCGCGCTGGATTTCCATGCCTACGTGGACGGTCAAATTGAGACATTTGCCCTGACGGGCCGTGTGGCAAGCGGGTCGCCAGCGCTGGGCACCACCGCGTCAGCGTTCCCTTCGTTTGGCGTGGAATTCACGCTGTCGAAGGAGCAGACAGCGCAGCTCTCGCATCTGATCATCGAACGGCTGGACGAAAACGCGTGAGCGCCTAGCCCGCCAGCATCGTTTCCAGCAGCCAGGCGCCGGCCTGCCCCAGTGTGCGATTGCGTGACCATACGGCGTCAACCGGCACGAGGCGCGGCCACCCCCGCGCACGCACTTCATGCAACCTGTCTGCCGCGAAGTGCTCCACCAGCCAGCGCGGCAACTCCGTCCAGCCGAAACCCAGCACGGCCATTTCCAGCAGCATCAGGTAGCTCGGCGCAGACCAGCGGCGCAGGCTGCGCACGGGCACTGCATCGGTGCGCGGGCCCGTCGGGTCGACGAAGGTGTTCAGCCGCAGCTCGCGCGCCTCGCGCAGGATGGCGTGCGGCACTTCCTCGTCGCCGTATCGGGCGAGCGGGTGCTGCAGCCCGACGAACAGTCCGATCTCCGATTGCTCTGCAATGGTCGCCCAGCCGATATCGGCCGGATATGCCGGCTGTGCAGCCACCAAGCCGATCTGGGCACGGCCAAGCTGGATGATGTCGACCACGTCTTCGTGTTCGGCGATCAGGCATTCGAGTTCAAGGTCGGGATAACGCTGCTCCAGTGTGGCCAGCGTTTGCTCGTAGCGATCGGATTGGTAGGTGTCAGACATGACGAGCGTCAGGCGAGCCTCCAGACCGCCGGCCATCTGGGCGGCCATGCGGTCCATCTGCGTGCTGGCGTCGAGCACGCGGCGCACCTGAGTGAGCATCGCGTGGCCCGCTTCGGTCAAGGTGGGCTGGCGCGTGCTGCGGTCGAACAGCGTCAGACCGAGGTCGATTTCGAGATTGGCGATCGCCTCGCTGATCGTGGATTGCCGTTTGCCCAATTTTCGGGCTGCCGCGGAAAAGGAACCCAGCGTAGCGGCTTCGGCAAACGCCAGTAAGGCTTCGGGTGAATGGCGCATTGGGCACTCCGGACGGCGATGTATCGCCCAATATATCGGAAAAACCGATAGTAATGAACTGGATCATACTGTTCATACCGATGAAAATAGACCTCGTTCTTTGGAGGTAATTGCAATGCAAGTCATACAGAAAACGCCAGCTGAGCGCCTCGTGCATGCGCTGACGTTCGAGTTGGTTGCCATGCTGATTTGTGCGCCGTTGTTCAGCTGGCTGATGGAACTGCCGTTGGCTGAGATGGGTGTGATGACGCTCATGTTTGCTGCGGTGGCGATGGTATGGAACATGGTGTTCAACGCCATCTTCGAGCGCGTGGAGCGTCGCTACAGGCTCTCGCGTACCTGGGTGCTGCGAGTGGTGCATGCCTGCCTGTTCGAGGGCGGGTTGGTCTTGATGCTGGTGCCGCTGGCCGCCTGGTGGCTCGACGTGGGTCTGTGGGAAGCGTTCGTGCTCGACATCGGCATCATGCTGCTGTTCCTGCCGTACACCTTCTTCTTCAACCTCGCATACGACCATCTGCGCGCACGTTGGATGTCACGTCGCGCGCTGGCCTGAAGTGGAGGCTGGCCTAGGGCAAAAGGGGCAGTGCAGCAGGTCATGCGCTTCCTATAATGAAGTCCCTTTCAAGACGGGCGCAGCGGTCGCAAGCCGCTGCGCCCGTATTGCCTTCATGCTGCGTTTTTCCGTCACCCCATCCCATGCCTCGGCAACCGTGCTTCGCCAGTGTTACGTAGCGGCGTGCGCGGGCGATGCCATTGGCGTGATGAACGTGCTGCGCGATGCGTGCGGTGCGGATCATGCAGCAGCGATGATCCGATGGCGTGTCGATGGACGCTGGCACTGGGTGGCCTCGCGCGGCGCACGCTCGGCCGATGTGCTGCCGCGTGCCATCCGCGGCGATGGCGTTGAGGCGTGGCCGATGGCCGATGCTGAAGTACGCGGTGCGGTATGGCTCGATTACCGCGAGACGGGTGTGCCGCCCATGCAGCATGGTGCGGCGCCACAAGCATTGCTGCCGCACTTTGCACAGGCTCTGCCGTTGTGCTGGCAGCGCGCTGCTGCGCGCGCGGGCATCTCGCCTGCGCAGCCGGCCAGTCTGTGGCTGACCGATGCCTTCCACCTGACGCGCCGCGAAGCCGATGTGGCCGGGCTGCTCGCAAGCGGCTCCGACCCGGCATGCATTGCCCGCACGCTGGGCATTTCACTCGATACGGTGCGCACGCATCTCAAGCACGTCTATCGCAAGACCAACACCCACAGCCAGTGCGATGTCGTGCGGCTGATGCTCGCGTTATCGGCGCGTCGCTAGGCGCCGATCAGGCGGTGGCCGTCTTGGGTGGCGCCACGGCAGGGGTGCCGTCCTGGAAAAGCGTTTGCAGTTGCGCCCGCAACTCGGGCGAATCGGTGTGCTTGTGCACGGAAACGGCGTGCTGCACGGCCGCCTCCAGCAGTTCGGCATCGCTGTCGGCGCTGATGGCGACCGAGCAGTTGGTTTCGCTGGGGAAGGCGCGGCAGTCGATGTAGCGGCGGCTCATGACGGTGCTCCTGGAATGACGAATGAGGAATGACGATCGCGCGACGCGGTGAACGACACGTCGCGCATCTCTTCGTTATAGGGTTGCCAAGGAAACCCGTCGTCCCCCGTATGGGGTAGGGGCACCGCCCTCGGAGCACGGCGCGTCAGTCCAGGAAGACGTATTGCGCCAAGTATGGGCTGCGGCCGTCCTGGCCTTCCTCCGTGCAGGGCTGTGCGGGCGCGATGCCGCCGTGGGTCTGCAGCCGCTGCACGTAGCGCACACCGCCCAACAAGCCCGCGCCGCCAGCATGCGTGGCTTGCAACAGCAGCAGCGGAATGGCACCGGCTTCCGCGGTGTTGGGCGCCTGCTGCAAGACTTTGCCTGTGATCTTGCTGCCGTCGGAGGCCTCCCAGCTTGGGCCGGCACCGTGTTTGACGATGAGCTTGCCGCTCGCATCGTAAAGCTCCGCCAGCGGCGCCTTGAAGACCCACGCCAGAGGCTTGTCGCCGTCGCGCTTGCAAACGTAGATCTGCACCCCCGTGGCCGATAGCGTGGCGACGGTGTGATGCGAGTCGGCCGGTTGCAGTGCGGCGGGGGCGGTTTGCGCTGTCACCGTTTGGGTGGCCGTCATGGTCAGCGCAAGCAAGAGGGCGGATGAGACTGCGGAGCGCGACGTGTAGGGCAGGTTCGGCATGATTTTCCTTGTGCAGGGGGAAACATCGTTCACGGAGCCAGCTTCGCCCCACGTTCCTTCAACAACGCGCGCAGCACCGACCGATGGCAATGCGCCTCGTCCTCGCAATAGCACCCGACCGACAGGTTGGTCTGGTGCGAAAGTGCGGCCAGCATATCGAGCAATCGTGCCGCATCACCGTCGCGCATTGCGGTGCGGAAGTGACGCACGAAAGTGTTCCAGCCTTTCTCGTCGTGCGCGCTCTGTGCGGACAGGGCCTGCTTGACGAGTTCCGGCGTGGGGGAGAGCAACGGCATCCACACGTCGTAGAAATCGCGGCTGGAAAATTCTTCCTTGGGCACGCCGCGCGGTGGGCGCCGCACGGTGCCGATGCGCAAGCCTTCATCGGGGTGACGCGGCTCGCCGAGCCGGACGATGCGTAGTGCCATGGAATGTCTCCGTGTGGATGCTGCGAGCGGCCTGCTTACGAGCCCTGTCGGCTCTGCACAGTCGGAAAGAACAGATCCTTCCACGATGCCGGCTTGTTCTTGAGCGTGCCCACGCGCTGCATGAACTCAGCATAGTGTGCGACGCCCACCGGCGTGGTCGTGAAGCGCGAATCCGGATCGTCCAGGATCTTCTTCACTTCTTCCGGCGAACTCTTCACCTTCGATTGGGCGATGTAGATCTGCGCGGCTTTGGTTTTGTCCTTGGCGATGAGGGCATTGGCTTCATCGAGCGCGGCCACGAATGCCGCCGACAGCTTCGGGTTGGCCTCGTAGAACTTCTTGCTGGTGTAGGTCATGTCCAGCGTGATGTTGCCGAGCACGTCGACCGTGTTGAACACGCGGTGCAGGCCGGAGGCAGCGGCTTCGGTGTACGAGAACGGCGGCGACGCCATGTGGCTGTTGATCTGGCTGCCGCCGGCCAGCATGACGGCGGTGGCGTCAGGGTGCGGCAGCGGCACGGTGATCGGGTCGAGCTTGTTGAACTGCTTGTCGCCAAAGGTTTTGGCGGCGGCCATTTGCAGCACCACGGCTGGCAGCGAGGTCTTGATGCCCGGCACGGCGATGCGGTCCTTGTCGGAGAAATCCGCCAGCGTCTTCACGTTCGGGTTACGCGTCATCAGGTACATCGACGATGAGCTGAGCGACGACAGGCCGCGCACTTCCATCGCGCTGCCGCGGGTTTTGTCCCAGAGCGTGAGGAAGCCCGGCACGCCCAGCGAGGCGATGTCGAGCGCGCCGGAGAGCATGGCGTCGTTGATGACATTGCCGCCGTCGAGCACGCGGTAGCTGGCCTTCACGTCGCCCAGGCCAGCGGCCTTGGCTTGCTTCTCGAGCAGGTGCTCGCTGGCCATGACCATGATGGGGAGGTAGAGGATGCCGTAGCCGTGGGAGATGCGGACTTCGCTGGCTTCTGCGTGGGCGGTGCTGACGGCGCCGGTCAGGAGCGATGCGGCCAGCGTGGCGGCGATTGTCAGGCGGAGGATGGTGCGGCGGGGGTGCTGCATGTGTGTTGTCTCCTTGTTGCTCTGTTGGTCTTTATGTTTGTTTGTGGTGCGTTTCTTGTTTCACCCCCTGCCGGGGGCGACTTACTTTCTTTGTCTTGCCAAAGAAAGTAAGCAAAGAAAGGCGCGCCCGATGCGGCGAAAGACTCCTTGAATTTCTGTGACCGTGCGGAGAAGGAGGCAAACTCGCTTCGCTCAAACAGGCCTCCTTCTTTCTTCCGCCCGCTCACGAAAATTCAAGGCGCCGCATAGGGCAGGGTACGGCCAAACCGTCTCCGGGCGACCGTATGCGCCGGGACGGTTTCGGTAGGCGCGCGCGCTCCCTTAGTTCTGCATGCCCCAGCGTTTGACGGTGCGGGCTTCCAGCGTGCGGAACACCAGGTTCTCCACCAGCAGGCCGATGATGATCACCGTCAGCAGGCCGGCGAACACTTCGGGAATCTGCAGTTGGTTCTTGTTCTCGTAGATGTACCAGCCGAGGCCGCCCTGGCCGGAACTGACGCCAAACACCAGTTCGGATGCGATCAACGTGCGCCATGCGAAGGCCCAGCCGATCTTCAGGCCGGTGAGGATGGAGGGGAACGCGGCGGGGATCAGGATCTTGGTCAGGTATCCCATGCCGGAGAGCCCGTAATTGCGACCCACCATGCGCAGCGTGTTCGATACCGACAGGAAACCGGCATGCGTGTTGAGCGACACCGCCCACACCACCGAATGCACGATCACGAAGATCAGGCTGCCGTTGCCCAGGCCGAACCACACGAGGGCGATCGGCAGCAGCGCAATGGCGGGCAGCGGGTTGAACATGGCGGTGAGCGTTTCCAGGAAGTCCTGCCCGAGCCGGTTGCTGATACCGACCACGACCAGCGCGCAGGACAACGCCAAGCCGAGCGCGTAGCCTGCCAGCAGCGTTTGCATCGACGTGCCGATGCGAGCGAACAGCGTGCCGCTCGCTAACCCAGCCCACAAAGCCTGCACCGTGTCGGAGAAGGTCGGCAGCAAGAGCGGGTTGTCGAGCCAGCGCGCACCGCCTTCCCACACGAGCGCGAGCACGACGAGGATGACGAGCTTGCGCAGCCATGCCTGTTCGTACAAACGCTCCGCAACGGAGAGGGGTTTTTCCACCACGCCGATGCGCTCGAACGCCACGGGCGTGCTGTAGACGGGCGCGCGGTTGCTGATGTCGGTGGTGGCCGGCATGGAAAGGGTTTCAGTCTGCATGGGTTTCCTCCACCGCGCGGGCGAACAGCATGTCGTGGATCTCGGCTTCGAGCGCTTTGAAGCGCTCCGGATCATCATCGCCGCGCGCAAGGCTCGGCAGTTCGGCGCGTACCTGTCCGGGATGCGGAGAAAGGATCAGGATGCGGCTGCCGCAGCGGATCGCCTCCGGAATCGAGTGCGTGACGAACAGCACGGTGAAGCGCGTTTCGTCCCACAGCTGCAGCAGCTCATCCTGCATCTTGCGGCGCGTGAGCGCGTCGAGCGCGGCGAAGGGCTCGTCCATCAGCAGCACGTCGGGCTCCATCGCCATGCCGCGCGCAATGGCCACGCGTTGCTTCATCCCGCCCGACAGCATGTGCGGGTGATGGTCGGCAAACTTGGTGAGGTTGACCTTGTTGATGTAGTGCAGGGCACGTTCTTCGGCTTCCCGCGCACCCAGCTTGCCCGTGGAGAGCAGCGGGAACAGCACGTTCTCTTTCACCGTCTTCCACGGCAGGAGCTGGTCGAACTCCTGGAACACCATCATGCGATCCGGCCCCGGCTTCGTCACGGGCTGGCCCTTGAGACGGATCTCGCCCTCGGTGGGTGTGAGGTAGCCGCCGATGGCCTTGAGCAAGGTCGATTTACCGCAGCCCGAGGGCCCGAGCAGGATGTAGCGCTCGCCGGGATAGACCTGGAAGTCGACGCGGTAGGTGGCCGTCACCAGATGCTGGCGTGTCTTGTACTGCAGCGTGACGCCGCGCACGTCCAGCAGCGGTGGGGCCGTTGGTGCGTTGGCCTGCATGATGTTGTCTCCTGTGTGTGTTTTTGTCGGATTGGTCTGCAGCGGAGGCGGCGCTACCGGATATCCACGTGGTACCGGAAGTGCGCCGCCGCGCCGCGCGAGCGCCGCCATTCGAGCGGTACCCGGTCGTAGCCGCGCGCAACGCGTTCGATCACCATCACCGGATCGCCGGGCTGGATGCGCAACAGCCGCGCATACGTTGCGTTGACGGCCTCGGCGGTGAGGGTTTCCTCGGCGCTGGCAATGATCTGCCCGCAGTGCGATTCGTACAGCGGATACAGCAGGTCGCCAAACGCGTCGAGTTCCAGCGTGGCGAGCGACGCAAAGCGGTCGTACGGCAACCAGATTTCTTCGGCCAGCATGGGTGCGCCGTCCAGCAGGCGCAGCCGGGTCAGGCGAATGACCGGTGCGCCGGTCTCAATCTGCAGGCCTGCAGCCGGTGCCGACGGTGCGTCCAGCACGTCCCGCTTGAGGATGCGGCTCTCGGGAATGCGGCGTTCGCCGCTTTCACTCTGGAAGCGGAAGAAGCGGAACAGGGAACTGGCAAAGCTGGCGCGCCGCACGAACGTGCCGCGGCCCTGGAAGCGTTCGAGCAGGCCCTCGGCGACCAAGACATCGACGGCTTTGCGGACGGTGCCGACCGCCACGTTGTACGTCTTGGCGAGCTCGGCTTCGGTCGGGATGGCGTCGCCCGGGCGCCAGTGCTGCTGGGCGATCTGCGCGGCCAGATCGTCGCGCAATTGCTGGTAGCGGGGCAGGCGGAGATCGGCAGGCATGGGTCTAAAAAGTGGTCAACTATTCATCTATATGACTGGTCATTGTAGGGAGCTGGGGGGCGGAGGGCATTACAGGAAAACCCGCAGGGCCCGGTCTGATCGACACGGGCCCTGCGGGTTTTTGGGAGGACTGCTGGATTAGGAATTAACGCGTCGCGCGAGCCGAAGCCGGCAATGGCTCCATCTGTTGGGCCTTCGGACGGCGCAGCAGCCGCAGCGCATACCAGGCCAGTACAAGCGCACCGATGGCGAACACGATGTCACCCGGCACACGCAGCCAGACCAGCGTTTCCATCACTTTCGAGTGCACCACTTCCGGCGAGCGGGCGTACCACATGCCCTTGGTGACACTCGCCCAGGCCTGATAGATGCCGGCCGGCAGCAGCGACATGAATACCATCATCGCCAAGCCGATGTTCAGGCCCCAGAACGCGGGCTTGAGCAGGCGATCGGCATGCAGGCTGCGCGCATACAGGCCGCGCAGGCAGAACAGCATCAGGCCGATACCGAGCATGCCGTACACCCCGAACAGTGCAGCGTGCCCGTGGGCGGCCGTCATGTTCAGACCTTGCACGTAGTACAGCGAAGCGGGCGGGTTGATGGCAAAGCCGAGCAGGCCGGCGCCGACGGTGTTCCAGAAGCCCACGGCTACGAAGCACAGCACGGGCCACTTGTATGCATTGAGCCACGGTGTGCCTTGCGTGCGGCGATAGTTCTGCAGCGCTTCGAGCCCGATCAGCGAAAGCGGCACCACTTCCAGCGCAGAGAACACTGCACCCACCGAGATGATCGAGGTCGGTGTCCCCGTGAAGTACAGGTGATGCAGCGTGCCCAGAATGCCGCCGAACAGGAACACGATCGTCTCGGCCACGATGGCGCGGTTGGCGCTGCTGGCGCGAATCAGGCCCAGGCGCGTGAAGATGAGCGCGATGACGGCGGTGGCGAACACTTCAAAGAAGCCCTCGACCCACAGGTGGACGAGCCACCAGCGCCAGTACTCGATCATCGAATAGTGCGTGTGTTGGCCCCACACCAGCGAAGTCGAATAGAACCCGCCGATGCAGGTGGCCGACAGGAACACCATGGCGATCAGGCCGCGCGATTCCGACGGCGTCTTCAGTGCCGGCCACAGCGCGCGGCCGAGCAGCACCACCCAGAACAGCAGGCCGACAAACAGCAAGATTTGCCACACGCGACCCATGCTGGTGTATTCCAGCCCCTGGTTGCCGACCCAGAAGCCGAAGTCTGCACCGCGATGTTGCAGCGTGCCGAGCCAGCCGGTGGCGATGGACCCCACCACGATAAAGATCAGCGCCCAGAACAGCAGGTCAACGCCCAGCTTCTGGAACTTCGGTTCACGCCCCGACAGCAGCGGCGCAATGTACAGACCCGTGGCCAGCCATGCCGTGGCAATCCACAGCACGCCAAGCTGCGTGTGCACGGTGCGGCTGATCACGTACGGCAACACCTGCGCCAGCGGAATCCCGAAGAACGATTCCCCTTCCACCGCATAGTGCGCGGTAATGGCGCCCATGCCGATCTGCACCAGCATCAGGCCGATCACGGCAAAGAAGTACTTGCGCGTGGCCTTCATCGACGGCGTGGCCACCACGTTGAGGAACGGATCGGCCGGCAGCGGCGCAGCCTCCTCTTCGTGCTTGCTGCTGCCGTGCAGCCACAGCATGGCGGCAATACCGCCCAGCAGCAGCACGATGCTGACCATCGACCACACTGCCGCACCGCCGGTCATTGTGTTGCCTACTAGCGGTTCATGCGGCCAGTTGCTCGTATACGAGATGTCGGTCTCACCTGGGCGGTCGGCGGCCGCGGCCCACGACGTCCAGAAGAAGAACGCCGCCAGGGCTTCACGATCGGCCGCCTCCGGCAGCACGCCGGTGGCCATGGCGTATTGATCGCGCAGCGTTGCCAGCGACGGATCGGTGCCGAACAGGGCCTCGAAGTGCTGGGCCACACCGTGGATGGCCTCTGCGCGCTCACGCGACACGGTCAGGATGTCGTGATTTGCGTCGTACGTATTGCGGCGCATTTCCTCCTTTACGCTGGCGTCGACGGCGGCTTGCTGCACTGTCGTCAACGGCGCGTCGGTATCGAACTGCTGATGCGCGCGAATGGTTTGTAGCGCTGTGGCTTCACGGTGCAGCCAATCGGCAGACCAGTCAGGTGCAACGTAGCTGCCGTGGCCCCAGACGGTACCAAGCTGCTGGCCGCCGGCTGCCAGCCAGGCTTCCTGGCCGCGCTGGATTTGTTCGCCGGTAAAGAGCACCTCGCCCACAGAGGTGACGACGGCATGCGGAATCGGCGGCGCTGCCAGATAGATCTGCCGGCCCAGATAGCCCAATGCCCCGAACGACAGGATGAAGATCAGGCCGAGCCACCGCCACAGCCTTTGGTTGTTTTTCATGACAAGGTTCCTTGCAGGATGCGATCGGAAAATCAGGCGCCGCCACCGCAGCCACCGCAGCAGTGGCCCGCGCTGGCGGCAGACGCCACCTTGGTGATGGCAACGCGCCACGTGCCGGGGCCGCGCTGAAGGTAGTCCCAGGAAAACTGGCCCGGGCGTTCGACTTGAAACTGCGACTGCAGCGGGCGCGGATCGTGATCGTTGATCAGTTCCAGGCGCTGGCCGATGCCGAGTTCCCCGAAGGCGGAGAAGATCAGCGGATGGCGCTCGCGCGGCGCCAGCACGCGGAGGTCGAGCTGGATGGTGGAGGCGGACTGTGTCATGGGGATTCCCTCTGTGGGTGCCGCATCAAAAAGATGCATTAATGATGCAACTATAGTAGTGAGCGGAATCTCTGCCGTTATTGATGTATGTCAGATGCTTGTTTGATGGATATCTTGAGGCGGCAAATCACGTCACGACTGGGTTTGCGTGCCACGCGGTGGGGTGGATGTACCGGTCGGGGCGGGTTTTCGTTTGCGCTGTATCAAAGCCCTAATGGCCGCCGCGGCCTAACGTGGAGCGGACGACACCAGACCGATACACGGGGGAAAAATGAGCCGTCTTCACACCGTCCGCAGCCTGATGCGCGCGGGCCTGATTTCTGTGTTGCTGGGCGCAGTGCTTGCGGGCACTGCGGCCCGCGCCGCCAGCGCCAAGTTGCCGGGTGATTTTGGCCCGCCGCGCGGCGAGCCCATCCACGCCGTCCTGACGAGTCCGCCGCTTGTGCCACCGCCGGTGAACCGGAACTATCCAGCCAAGGTCATCGTGGAGCTGGAAGTGGTCGAGAAGGAAATGCAGATCTCCGAAGGCGTCAGCTACACCTTCTGGACGTTCGGCGGCACCGTTCCTGGCAGTTTCATCCGCGTGCGGCAGGGCGACACGGTGGAGTTCCACCTCAAGAATCACCCGAGCAGCAAGATGCCGCACAACATCGACCTGCACGGCGTGACCGGTCCGGGCGGCGGCGCAGCATCGAGCTTCACCGCACCGGGCCACGAATCGCAGTTCACCTTCAAGGCGCTTAACGAGGGCGTCTACGTCTACCACTGCGCCACCGCGCCCGTGGGCATGCATATCGCCAACGGCATGTACGGCCTGATCCTGGTTGAGCCGCCCGAAGGCCTGCCCAAGGTGGATCACGAGTACTACGTCATGCAGGGCGATTTCTACACTGCCGGCAAGTACCGCGAGAAGGGCCTGCAGCCGTTCGACATGGAAAAGGCCATCGACGAACGCCCGAGCTACGTGTTGTTCAACGGTGCCGAAGGTGCGCTCACCGGTGACAAGGCGCTGCACGCCAAGGTGGGTGAAACAGTGCGCATCTTCGTTGGCAACGGCGGGCCCAATCTTGTCTCCAGCTTCCACGTAATTGGCGCCATCTTCGACCAGGTGCGCTACGAGGGCGGCACCAACGTGCAGAAGAATGTGCAGACCACGTTGATCCCGGCGGGTGGCGCGGCGGTCGTGAAGTTCACCGCGCGCGTGCCCGGCAGCTATGTGCTGGTAGACCACTCGATCTTCCGAGCCTTCAACAAGGGCGCCATGGCGATTCTCAAGGTGGATGGCCCGGAGAACAAGCTCGTCTATTCCGGCAAGGAGCTGGATTCGGTGTACCTGGGCGATCGTGCCGCACCCAACTTGAGCGCCGTCACCAAGGCGACCCAGGCGTCGGTGAGCGGCACGCTGACGGTGCAGGATCAGGTGCAGGCTGGCCGCGCGCTGTTTGCGGGCACGTGCTCGGTGTGCCACCAGGGCAATGGCGCCGGGCTGCCGGGCGTGTTTCCGCCGCTTGCCAAGTCGGATTTCCTGGCAGCTGACCCCAAGCGTGCGATGAACATCGTGCTGCATGGCCTGAACGGCAAGATCAAGGTCAATGGCCAGGAATACGACTCCGTCATGCCGCCGATGACACAACTCAATGACGACGAGGTCGCCAACATCCTGACCTACGTGCTCAACAGCTGGGACAACCCCGGCGGTCGCGTGAGCGCAGACGACGTCAAGAAGGTGCGTGCCCAGCCGGCCCCCGCCAAGGCCGTGGCCGAACATTGACGGGAACCGCACAACCATGGCCCGCCTGACCTCGCACATTGCTGCCATGTTGATGGCGCTGGCCAGTGCAACCGCACACGGGGCCACCTATGTGCGGTTGCCCGGCGGCGACTTCGACAGCGTGCTGCCCCAGAACGCACCGAGGCAGCCGCAGCGGGTGCGCATCGAGCCGTTTGAGTTGCGCTCCACGCCCGTCACCATCGGCGAGTTCCAGGCCTTCGTGCAAAGCCACGAAACCTGGCAGCGTGGCCGTGTGCCGCAAGTCTTTGCCGGTAAGGCCTACCTTGCCGACTGGGCCGATGCGACCCACGCCGATGCGCAAGTCTCGCCGCAAGCGCCAGTGACCGGCGTGAGCTGGTTTGCCGCCCGTGCCTATTGCGAAAGCGAAGGCGCTCGGCTGCCGACATGGCTGGAATGGGAATCTGCCGCCGCGGCCGACGCCACACGCGCAGACGCCCGCGACGACCCGCAATGGGCAAAGCGCATTCTCGGCTGGTACGAACGGCCCGCGACGCGTGTGCTGCCGCCGGTGGGCGGCCCAGCGGATGTCCATGGCGTGCGCGATATGCACGGTCTGATCTGGGAATGGGTCGACGATTTCAACGCACTGTTCATTGCCGGAGACAGCCGCACCCAGGGCGACCCCGACAAGCAGAAATTCTGCGGCGCCGGTGCCATCAGCATCGTGCGCCGCGACAGCTACGCCGTGCTGATGCGCGTGGCGTTGCTGTCTTCCCTTGAAGGCGCCGATGCCACGGGAAGCCTTGGCTTTCGCTGCGCCCGATCCATCAATGGAGAACGTCCATGACGCTTCTTAAGCAACTTCGCCGTGCCTTCGTGGCATGTGTGCTGGCGGGTGCCGCCGCAGGCGCGCTTGCCGCCGGGCCCGTCGCTTCGGGCTCGCTGTATCAATCCGAAGTGGCGCTGACCGACCAGAACGGCCGCGTCTTTCACCTGGCGGATCTGCGCGGCGAGCCGGTGCTGGTGAGCATGTTCTATGCGTCGTGCCAGATGGTCTGCCCGATGATCTTCGAGACCATTCGCGCGACCCTGGCCAAGGGCGGCAAGCCCGCGCACGATGGCGTGCGTGTCCTGATGGTGACGGTCGATCCCGAACGCGATTCCGTTGCGGCGCTCAAGAAGACGGCCAGCGCGCATGGCGCCGACGACCGCTGGCAAGTCGCCCGCGCAAACGTCAGCGGCACGCGCGAGGTTGCGGCGCTGCTGGGCGTGCAGTACCGACGCTTGGCAGATGGCGATTTCAACCATTCGAGCACGATCCTGCTGCTGGACGCAGAAGGGCGCATCAACGCGCGCACCAATACGCTGGGTGCGGTCGATCCGAAGCTGGCGGATGCGATGCGCAAGCTGGTGGCGGCGCAGCGCTAAGCGGCTAGGCGGCTGGCGCAGCGGCTCCCCGTTGGGGGAGCGGCAGGTGGAGAGGTACGATGCGCCATCCCGTCCCTCCGGTTCACCTTCGTATCCGCCATGTCTCTCCGCGCCTTGAGAACGCTCGTTGCCATCGCCCGCCACCGCACGTTTGCGCGTGCCGGCGAGGCCATCGCGCTCACGCAGTCGGCTGTCAGCCTGCAGGTGAAATCGCTGGAGGAGGAGTTCAACGTCCGCCTGTTCGATCGCTCGCGGCGCGAGCCCGCGCTGACAGAAGCCGGCCGCATCGTACTGGCCCAGGCCGAACAGATCCTCGCCCTGTATGACCGCATTCCCGATGCACTGAGCGATGAGAAGGCGCTGGTCGGGCGGTTGCGCATCGGCGCCATCCAGACGGCGCTGTCGGGGCCGCTGCCCAATGCGTTGCTGGCTCTGCGGACGGCGCATCCAGGCCTGCGCGTGCACGTGGCCGCCGGCATGTCGGCCGAGCTTGCGCAACGCGTGGCCGATGGTGAGCTGGATGCCGCGATCACGTCGCACCCTGTGCGGCCGCATCCGGCCGGGCTTGTCTGGACGACGCTGTATGAAGACCGCTTCTGGCTGCTCGCGCCGGCCCAATACGCCGAGCGCGACGCGCGTGTGCTGCTGACCGAGCTGCCGTTCATCCGCTTCGATGCGCAGGCCTGGGCCGGCCGCATGATCGCTTCCGAACTGCGTCGCCTGGGCGTGCGGGTGCGTGAAGAGATGGTGCTCGACAACAAGGACACGATCGTGCGGATGGTGGCCAGCGGATTGGGGGCCGCAGTGGTGGCGCTTTCCGACTCCGAGTTGACGCAATTGCCGCCCATCGCGCGCCTGGCATTCGGGCAACCGCAATTGCATCGCGCGGTGGTTCTGCTTGAACACCAATCGCGGGCGGCGCAGCGCTTTACCCAGGCGTTGGCCGATGCCGTCGTCGCTTCTGCAATGAGAATTTCTCATTGATCGCTGGATAAATAACAATTATTGCTGCTGCGACCGCATGGTAGCTTGGTGGTGTTCCCGTTTTTGCAGAACACCCGCATGCCGTCCCGGAAGTTTCCCTGCCTCTCGTCCGCAGTGCGGGCACACCGCTGTGCAGGAGCACGGCCATGACCGCTGCCATCCTGCTCGCGCTCGCGCCGGTTGCCCTTCTGGTGGCGCTTGGCCATTGGCTCAAGCGCTCCGCTTTCATCGCAGAAACCTTCTGGCCGCAGGCTGAGCGGCTCTGCTACTACGTTCTGCTGCCGTCGCTATTCATGCATGGGCTGGCCACGGCACACATGCGGGCTTTGCCCGTGCTGCCGCTGGTGCTGACGTTGATGGGCGCGACATTGCTGGTGGCCGTCGCGCTGATGCTGGCCCGTCCGTGGATGCAGGTGGACGGAGCGGCCTTCACCTCGGTATTCCAAGGGGCAGTGCGGTTCAACAACTACGTCGGCGTGTCGCTCGCCACGGGCCTCTTCGGCGCCAAGGGGATTGCGCTGGCGGCCGTCTGCAACGCGGCGATCGTGCCGACCGTCAATCTGCTGTGCGTGCTCGTTTTTGCGCGCTATGGGTCGGTGCGGCTCACCGGCCGCGCGCTGGTGCGTCAGATCGTGACGAACCCGCCGGTGGTCGCCTGCTCGCTCGGGATTGCCATGCAGCTGCTGTGGCTGCAGATGCCTGCGGCCATCGAGCCGGCGGTGCGGGCGCTCGGCCTGGCATCGATGCCGCTGGGCCTGCTGTGCGTGGGCGCTGCGCTGAACTTCAGCGGTGTGAGGTCGTGGGCGCAGCCGGTGCTCGTGTCGTCGATCATCAAGTTCCTGGCCATGCCCGTGCTGACGCTGGCTCTTGGCCACGCGCTGGGCTTGACCGATGCCGCATTGATCGTGGCGCTGCTGTTTCAGGCGCTGCCCACCGCCTCTTCGTCGTACATCATGGCGCGCGAGTTGGGCGGTGATGCGCCGCTCATGGCCGGCATCACCGCCGCGCAGACGGTGATGGCCGCGGCGGCCATGCCGGCCGTGATGATGCTGCTGGCACTCACACGCGGATTGCCCCAAGGATTGCTCTCGGCGCTGTGAGCCGCATGCGTCGTTCGCCTCGATGCGCTACAGGTTCACCACATCCAGCATGGCTTGCACAAACGTCTTCGGTGCTTCCTGCGGCAGGTTGTGCCCGATGCCGCCACCGATGTTCCGGTGCTGGTACTTGCCCGTGAATTTCTTCGCATACGCCGACGGCTCGGGGTGCGGTGCGCCGTTGGCGTCGCCTTCCATGGTGATGGTCGGCACGGTAATGGCGGGCCCCGTGGCCAGGCGTTGCTCCAGCGCGTCGTACTTTGCTTCACCCTGCACCAGCCCCAGGCGCCAGCGGTAGTTGTGGATGACGATGTCGACGTGGTCGGGGTTGTCGAAGGCGGTGGCGCTGCGGTCGTACGTGGCGTCGTCAAACTTCCACGTGGGCGAAGCCAGCTTCCAGATCAGGCGGTTGAATTCCTTGCAGTTAGCGGCGTAGCCCTGCGCGCCGCGTTCCGTCGTGAAATAGAACTGGTACCACCACGCAAATTCCGCGGCCGGCGGCAGCGGCTTGCGGTTCGCCTCCTGGCTGCCGATCAGGTAGCCGCTCACAGACACCAGCGTCTTGCAGCGTTCCGGCCACAGCGCGGCGATGATGTCTGCCGTGCGCGCCCCCCAGTCGTATCCGCCAAAGTGCGCCTGCTTGATCTTCAACGCGTCCATGAACGCGATGATGTCAGCGGCCAGCGCGGCCGGCTGCCCGTTGCGCGGCGTGTCTGCCGAGCGGATGCGCGTCGTGCCGTAGCCGCGCAGGTACGGCACCAGCACGCGATAGCCTGCCGCCGCCAGCGCGGGCGCGACTTCTGCATAGCTGTAGATGTCATACGGCCAGCCATGCAGCAGGATCATCACGGGGCCGTTCTTGGGGCCCAGGTCTGCATAGCCGATGTTGAGCACGCCGGCATCGATCTGTTGCAGCGCGCCGAACGGGTTGGCCTGCCCGCTGAGCAGCGTGCTTGCGCTGGAGGACGGTGCCGGTTGCGCCTGCACGAGTTCGGCCAGACCGAGATCCAGCACACCAATGCTGGCGATGGTGGTGCCCAGAAGGCGGCGACGGCGGAGGTTGACGGGGTTGGACATGGGGGTTCTCTCTTTGCGGGGAGGGGACAGCGCGTTAATGAACGAGCGTGACCAGTGGCTCACCGGACTTCACGACATACGTCGCCAGTTCCGAGGCCTTGCCGCTGCCGACATTTCGCGCGGAGTGCGCAACGCCGGCCGGAATGAACAGCGAATCGCCGGTCTGCAGCGTCACGGGGGCCTGGCCCTCAAGTCGATACTCGATCGTGCCCTGCAGGACATGGGCGATTTCCTCGCCCGGGTGGATATGCGCGGCGGCAAACGCACGCTCATCAAAATCCACGCGCACTTGCAGGGTTTCGCGGCCGGGCACGTTCAGGTCGTGATGGACGAGGTCGGTCCGATGCACGCCGGCGGCTTGCGCAAATGCGCTGTGCGCACCCAGCGCGCCTGCGAGGACGAGCAAGGTTGCGGTCAATCGATTCGGTTGCATGAGGGCTCCAGTGGTCAACGGTGGTGACGAGGCGGGGTCTTGCTCACCTCGTTTCCAGCATTGGGCGCCCGCGATGTATCCGGTCGGTTTCACGATGCCGCCGATTTGTATTGCTTTGTAGCAACGGGCATCGATGCGCAGGGTTTTGTATGCGTTTGTATCCGGTGGGTGCTCCGGTACATGCCTAGACAAAACGGGCAGCACGTCGCTACGTGGCAGATACGTCAGGCGCCTTAAATGCATTCCGTGGCCACGACGCCGGGTCAATGCAAAGCACAGCACCGGCAGGCCACGCACTCTCAATCCAACCGTTCAAAGGAAAATGATCATGACCCGCAATCTCGCCAAGACCCTCACCATTGTTGCCCTCGCTGTGGCTGCCGCCGGCGCGCAAGCCGCTTCGTCAATCGGTGCACGCGATCCGTACACCGAAGGCGCCCGCGCCGTGCAAAGCGCAGTGGACACCTACACCGAGGGCGCGCGTGCGTCTGATGTCTATACCGACGGCGCGCGTGCGACCGACATCTACACCGATGGCGCCCGCAGCGCGAACCCGTATTACGACGGTGCACACGCCTGAAGCGGCAGCCTCGCGCACACCCCATCCCACTGAGAAACGCACAGAGAACAAGGACCCGACATGTTCAACTGCAAAGCCGTCTCCATCGCTGCGCTGGCATTTGGCTTGACCGCCAGTACGCCCCTGCTGGCCGCTACGGCAGTCGATGCCGATCAACCTTCCGTCGTGATCGTGCACGGCGCCTTTGCCGATGGGTCCGACTGGGCCAAGGTGATCCCGCTGCTGCAGGCCAAGGGCGTGAAGGTTCAGGCGGTGCAGAACGGGCTGAACTCGCTGGCCGACGACGTGGCCGCCACGCGCCGCGCCATCGGCAACCAGCCGGGCAAGGTCGTGCTGGTGGGGCACTCATGGGGCGGCACGGTCATCACCGAAGCCGGTGCGGACATCAAGGTTGCCGGCCTCGTGTACGTGGCGGCGTTTGCGCCGGACGCCGGCCAGTCGACGGAAGAGGTCGGCAAGGACTACGCGCCCGCGCCGGGCATCGGCAAGCTGGTGGCCGATCCCAATGGCTATCTGTCACTGCCCGCAGCGGCGCTGGCGAGCGACTTTGCGCAAGACGTGCCGGCAGCGCAGGCGCGCGTGATGGCCGCGACGCAAGGGCCCATCAAGGCTGCGGCATTTGGCGAGCGCACCACGGTGGCGGCATGGCAGAGCAAGCCGTCGTGGTTCATCGTCAGCGCGCACGACCGCATGATCCAGCCGGATCTGGAACGCGCCATGGCCAGGAAGATTGGCGCCAAGGTGACGACACTGCCGACGAGCCACGTGCCGCAGCAGTCGCGGCCGCAGGATGTGGCCAAGGTGATTCTCGATGCGGTGCACGCGGTCGAGGCGCGCAACTGATGCAGCGCGCGTGTTGCCTGCGCGTCAGTTCGGGTGTTGGCCCATGGCACGCAGGATCCTATCTTGTTGGGCCCCGATCCCAACAGGTGCGATCCGCTCTGCCGGATGAACAATGCCGGCGTCTTCAGGCGCCGTAGCTGCGCAGCCGATCGAGGTCGACGACCGTCACGCCGCCGTATTCGAGCCGGACCACACCGTCCTTCTCCAGGGCCTTGAGCGATTGGTTGGCAACTTGGCGCGTCATGCCGGAAAGCAGGCCGAGTTCTTCCTGCGTGATCTCCAGGTGATCGCCCGCGCCCGGGTAGAGCACCGGGTTGAACAGCGACGCAATGCAACGCGCCAGGCGCGGCGTCACATCTAGCAGGCGGTCGTATTCCAGCAGCGCCATGAAGTGCCCGAGCCGCTCGTTGAGCTGCTTGACCAGGAAGCGGTTGAACGCCACGCTGTTTTCCACCAGCCACATGAAGGTGGCACGGTCCATGAAGGCCATGCGCGTGTCGCGCAGCGCAACGATGTCGTAGCGGCGCGGCTCGTTCTTGAGCACCGTGCCTTCGCCAAACCAGCCGCCGGCCGGCACGCCCGTAAACGTGACGCTGCGCCCTTCGGGCGACACCGTGCCGATCTTGATGAGGCCCGTCACCACGCCCGTCCAGCTCTCCAGCAACGTGTTTTTCGGACAGATGCAGGCGCCGCGCGCGTAGGTTTTCTCAACGATGCCGGCACAGGCGCGGTCGGCTTCTTCCGCGGGCAGATCGATGGACCACGCCGCGATATGCGCCAGCCGTGCGCGGCTGATGCCGGGGCGCGAGTCGGTGTCGTGCTCAGCCACGTTGAATGCCCACCGGCAACGTGCTCACGCGTTGCACTTCGGGCGTGGAGAGCCAGCCGGCGCGCAGGCTCTGCAGGAACATGGCGGTCGCGTCTTCACCCCAGAACAGCTCGCCGTTGTGCACCAGGGTGGGCACCCCGAACACGCCGAGGGCGATGGCCGCATCGGTGTGCGCACGCAGGGCATCTTTCACGGCGGGTTGTTCGACGGCGGCCGCGCCCTCTGCAAAGCCCACCGCCTCGCACAGCGCGGCAAAACCTTCTGGCGACGCCACATCGTTGCCGTCGCGCCAGATATGCCGGAACACCGCCCGCACGGCATCGAGCGAGCCGCCCATTGCAATCGTCAGCCGCAGCGCCTTGATCGGGTTGAACGGGTGGGCGGGCGGCATGCGAAACGGAATGCCGAGCTGCTGCGCGCGAAACAGCGCATGCCGGTACGTGAACACGCGCTTGGCTCCGATCTCCGCCGGGCCTTTCTGCCCCCAGTGATGCAGGATCGCGCCAAGCACGAGCGGCCGGGGGCGGATGACGATGTCGTTGGCCTGCTGGACCGCGTCGAACTGTTCGAGCTGCAGATAGGCAAACGGCGAGATGACATCGAAGAACCAATCGACGGTGGCGGGCATGCAGTCTCCTCAGGCGGCGCGCATCTGCAGCAGCGGCGCAAGCGTAAAGGGCGCTGCTGTCATCGCGCGAATGTCATCGAGTGTCGCACGCGAGAGGATTTCACGCAGCACCAGCCCCGCGTCGGTCACGTCGAATACGGCGTGCTCCGTGACGATGACTTTCACGCAGCGCCGGCCTGTGAGCGGCAGCGTGCAGCGCGGCAGGATCTTGGAGTTGCCGTGTTTGTCGGTGTGCGCCAGCGCGGCAATCACCTTGCGTGTGCCGTGGCAGAGGTCCATCGCCCCGCCAATGCCGGGCCACCATTTGCCGTTGCGATCGCATGCCCAGTTGGCGAGGTTGCCCAGCGCATCCACTTGCAACGCGCCGAGGATCGTCACGTCGATGTAGCCATTGCGCATCGCACCGAGCGACGTGGCAAGGTCCATGAGCGCCGCGCCGGGCATCAGGGTGATGGGTTCGCAACCGGCGTTGGTGAAGTCGCTGTCGATGGCGTCCAGCGGCGGGCGTCCGCCAAAGCCGAAGGCGCCGTTTTCGGTATGGAAGATGACGCCGGCATTGGCGTCCAGGTAGTTGGCCGTGAGCGTGGGGATCCCCAGGCCCAGGTTGACGACTTCGCCGGCGCGCAGTTCCAGCGCGCAGCGGGCGGCAATGCGTTGCTTGGGCGTTTCGGGCAGGGCTTGCATGGCGGTCTCCTCGTTGTGGGTCTGACGATCACGCTTCAGCGGCGGGCAGACGGCCGAGCTTCGTCCAGTGGTGCCTGTAAAGCGCATGCTGGTCATCCAGCGACAGCCCTTGCACCACCGCATTGACGAACACACCCGGGCAGCCGACGCGCTCGGGCGGAATCGTGCCCACCTCGACGATCTCGTTCACCTCGACGATGGTGTAGTCGCCGGCCATGGCGATGTCGCGCTGGTTCTGCAGCGCCGTGCCGCGAAACTCCACGTTGCCGAAGGTATCGGCGCGCCAGCCCTTGATGATCGACACGTCGGCGCGCAGGGGCGGCTCCACGAAGCAGGTCGTGCCGTCGACGGTGAGCGTCTGCTTGGGCGCGCCGCGCTTGGGGAACATCCCGGGCTGGTCGAGGATGCCAACCCCCACCGGCACGAGCGCGCCGCCCAGGCCCAGCGCACCCGCACGCACTTTCTCGGCCCAGGTGCCCATCGGAAAGAACTCGGCCACGCGCACGGAGTCGGTCAGGTAAGCCTGCGTCGATTCATCGGTCGTGCCGACGTGCGTGCCGATGAACTCGGCCAGTTGGCCCGAACTGAACAGTCGGGCTTTGAGAAAACCGCCGCGCAGGCCCGGCGTGTTGGTGATGAGCGTCAGTTGCCCGATGCCGCTGGCGAGCAGCGCCTCGATGCAGCAGGCCGGCTCACCTGCGCCCACGAATTCGCCCAGCATCAGGCGGCTGCCGTTGCGGACGTGTGCGATGGCCTCGTCCACGGAAAGGACCTTGTTGGCGTAGCGCATGGGTTGTCTCCTTGGTGCCGCCCTGGGCGAGCGGGTCTGCGGCGCAGTGTAGGAGCGGTGTTTCTGCCGCGATGTCTTCTGCATGACATTTGCTCCGTAAGGTTTCGCAAAGGGCAATCCTTATAGTTGTGACGCAATGTGAACAAATGGGCGCCGCTGTTGTCGCACCAGGGCCGGCCCGGCCCCTTTCCCTTTCCCGCTCTTCCGTCTCTGAACCCGTCCCTTTCCACGAACGCATGCACGTAGACACCCCGCTCATCTCCACCATCATCGGTGGCATCGTGCTGGCCTTCATCTTCGGCACCATCGCGCAGCGCCTGCGCCTGCCGCCGCTGGTCGGCTATCTGATGGCGGGCGTGGTGGCGGGGCCGTTCACGCCCGGTTTCGTGGCCGATCAAAGCCTCGCACCGCAACTGGCCGAGCTGGGCGTGATCCTCCTGATGTTCGGCGTGGGGCTGCACTTCTCGATGAAGGAATTGCTCGCGGTCAAGGCCATCGCCATTCCGGGCGCCATCGGCCAGATTGCGCTCGCCACGCTCATGGGCATGGGCCTGGCGTGGCTGCTCGGGTGGGATTGGGGTCCGGGGCTGGTATTCGGCCTGGCGCTCTCGGTGGCGAGCACGGTGGTGCTGCTCAAGGCGCTGGAAGATCGCGGTATCGACACCTCGCACGAAGGTCATATCGCCGTTGGCTGGCTGATCGTGGAAGACCTCGTGATGGTGGTGACGCTCGTGCTGCTGCCGGCCCTGGCCGGGGCGCTGGGCGGCGCCGGCAGCGCTGCGGTCAGTACGTGGGACATCGTCAAGGTGCTGGCCGTCACGCTTTCGAAGGTGGTGGAGTTTGCCGCGCTCATGCTGGTGGTGGGCCGCCGCGTGATCCCGTGGATGCTGGAACGCATTGTCATGACGGGCAGCCGCGAGCTGTTCCGGCTCGGCGTGCTGGCCACCGCGCTGGGCGTCGCTTATGGCGCGACGGTGCTGTTTGGCGTGTCGTTCGCGCTCGGCGCGTTCTTTGCGGGCATGGTGCTGGCCGAGTCCGAATTCAGCCAGCGCGCGGCGGAAGAATCGCTGCCCTTGCGCGACGCATTTGCGGTGCTGTTCTTCGTGTCGGTGGGCATGCTGTTCGACCCCAGCGTGCTGATTGAAGACCCCTGGGCGGTGCTCGGCACGTTGCTGATCGTGGTGGTGGGCAAGTCGCTGGCAGCGTTTGCGGTGGTGCGCGCGTTTGGTCACGGCAACCGCACGGCGCTCACGATTTCTGCCAGCCTCGCGCAGATCGGCGAGTTTTCGTTCATTCTGATTGGGCTGGCGATCAGCCTGGAAATCCTGCCCGACCGTGCGCGAGGGCTGTTGTTGTCGGCGGCGATTTTGTCGATCCTGCTGAACCCGCTGATGTTTGCCCTGATCAACCGCCTCAAGCGCGAGGTGGCCCCCGAGCCAGCAACGGCGGATTGAGCGTCAGGGCTGTCCTGAACCGTTTTGCCCCTAAGGAGCGTTCATGAGCAATCTGACCATCGGAGTGATCGTCGGGAGCCTGCGCAAGGCGTCATTCAACCGCCAGCTCGCGCAGGCGCTGGCAGGCTTGCTGCCTTCCGGCGCGACGGCGCAGCCCATCGAAATTGGGGAGCTGCCGCTCTACAACCAGGATCTGGATGCCAACCTGCCCGAGCCCGTGCAGCGCTTCAAGGCGGCGGTGGCGGGCGTGGACGCGCTGCTATTCGTCACGCCGGAATACAACCGCGGCATACCGGGCGTGCTGAAGAATGCGATTGACTGGGGGTCGCGGCCGTACGGCCAGAGCGTGTGGGGCGGCAAACCGGCGGGCATTGCGGGCGCTTCGCCGGGCGCCATCGGGACGGCGCTGTCGCAGGCGCAATTGCGCACTGTGCTCGCGGCGGTCGGCGTAAAGGTCTTACCGTTGCCGGAGGTGTTCTTCCACTTTGCGGGGGAGCCCTTTGATGCCCAGGGCGGGGTGACGGATGCGCGTACGCGCCAGTTCTTGCAGGGGTTTGTCGACCGATTCGTCGAGTGGGCGGGGCAGAAGCCTGCCTGACGAATCGATCAACCGGGGTGTTCAGGGCCGCGCGGGGAAGAGGTTCCCGCTCGGCCGTTTTGCCTTTAGGGCAAGGGCGTTAAGCCAGGAAGGCGGCGGCGCTGATGAGCCAGCCTGCTGCCACGCAGCTCGCGATCCAGGCGGCCATGACGGCGCCAATATCCAACCATTTCATCATTGTTCTCCTTACAACACTTGCATTGCTTGTTCAGGCAATCGATGTCTGAACAACTGTCACGAAGTGTAGGTGTTGCAATGCGGAAGAACAATACGAGTAAGGGTGAACAGACTGTTCCAAGAGTAACAACAAATTTCAGCGCTTGTGTGGACAGGCCTGCGCTTGAGCGCCCAGGCTGGCAGGAGGTCGCCCCTTGTTGCTGCATTGCAACAAAGAGCGGTCGGACGGCTCCGACGGCTACTTTGTGCAGCTACCTCGTGCGGAATGTCGACGCCACCAAATCGGCAAAACGGCCTTCTTCGGCAAACTCCGCAGGGTTGTCGTGGCCGGCGGTGCCAAATACGCGAAGCAGGTAGACCGCACCGTCGCCGAAGAACGCATACCCCCGCACCACGACGGTCCGCGCCGTCGAAGTGCTCCATTCGCCTTCCCAGTAAATCACTCGGCGTCCGGCAAGAACCTGCAGGGTAGGGGCCTTGCCGCGCACGAGACGGGCAGCCCAGGCAGGAAGATCGCCGTGTACGCGCGATTCCATGTGGTTCAGCAGGATTGCGAGGTCGCGCGAGCGGAGGGTTTCCATATAGTCCGGCGTGCTCTTGTCGAAATCGGACTTGCGCACCGTCACCAGGGCGAAGCTCTCCGGCGCGACGGTTTGCTGTGCAAACACCAGTCGTGACGGCCCAAACGGCGAGTTGATGGTGGCTGCAACCGACGGAATGGGCGTTTCGCTGGTCAACCGCAACGGGCCCCATGTGCGGGGCAGCGCAATGCTGGCGCTCGCGTCAATGCGTTGCGTAACCGGGTAGGCGAACTTTGGCGCTGCCGAGGTTGGCGTCCAGGGCACGATGCTGATTGCGGCGATCCATGCGGCTGCGCATGCACATCTGACGCAACCGCCGAAACGGCGGTACCACGTTGTAATGAACGGCGCCACTCGTGGGCTCCTGGCAGAAAAGATGGCGAACGATTCCGTGGGCGTGTGCATACCTACGCACAGCAATGCGTATGCCCGCGCCGATTCGCGGCGCCGTCCTACCCCCGCCCCGAACATATCGATTGGCATGCAGGCGCGCCACTGGCGTGTGGCGGGGCATCGAACGGTTTAATCCCAACGTGGGTATTGGTGTGGCTCTATCAGATCCGCCTGGCATGGCTCTTCTCATGGAGCCAACGTGTTCGGTAGTGTGCAAGGTCCCCGGTGTTTTCAATTCAGGTGTTGCGCATGGCTACCCTCAACGCATATCAGCAACCCATCGGCGCGCCGATGTCCGGCTGGACGGCCCGGCCGCTGCCGCCGCACACGCCGCTCGCCGGCCGTTACTGCAGGTTGGAGCCGCTTGACGCTGCACGTCACGCCGACGCGCTGTTCGCTGCGTTCAATGAGGCGCAGGACGACCGCGCCTGGACGTACATGGTGGAAGGCCCATTTACCGATATCGCCGCACACCGCGCCTATATCGAGCGCATTGCGGCGAAGCGAGATCCGCTGCAGTACGCGGTGATCGACGCGCGCAACGATCGGCCGGTCGGCACGCTCGCGCTGATGCGCATCACGCCCGAACACGGCGTGGTGGAAGTGGGCGCGGTTACGTTCTCGCCGCTGCTGCAACGCACCCCGGCATCGACGGAAGCACAATTCCTGCTGATGAAGCACGTCTTTGAAGACCTCGGCTACCGGCGCTATGAGTGGAAATGCGACAGCCTGAACGCGCCATCGCGGCAGGCTGCGCAGCGGCTGGGCTTCCAGTTCGAGGGCATCTTCCGCCAAGCGGTGGTCTACAAGGGCCGCAGCCGCGATACCGCGTGGTTTTCCATCATCGATGCGGATTGGCCGCAGGTGCGGGCCGCATTCGAGCAATGGCTGTCACCGGACAACTTTGACGAAGACGGGCGCCAGCGCACGTCGCTGGCGGCGTTGCGTTCGGCCTGAAGGGCCGCGCTAGGAACCGGGCGCGGATGTATCGGCGTACATGCCGCGCAGCGCCAGCGCGCGTTCGGCTTCCGGCAGCGCCAGGATGGAGCGGGAAAACCCGATCAGCGCCTGGCAGCGCTCGGCCGGCGGCGTGGAGTGCCGCAGCGCGGCGTCGGTCAGCACGCGCTGTTGAGCCGGCGGAAGCGCAGCCACGGCCAGTTGCAGCACCGGCAGGCTTTGCGCGCGCGTGACAACCGGCGCGTGGTCCGGGTCGGCAGCCTGCATCAGGTCGGAGAACAACGTCTGCTCGCGCGTGACGAGCGTGCGCGGCAGACGCGCGGCAGCTGCGCTTGCCCCAGGCGTGCCATCCAGATAAGCGACGCAGGCTTCAGGGCTCACCCGCTGCAGGGCCTGCGCCTGCTCAAGCGTGAGTTGGGCGTTGGCAAAGAGCAATGCATTTGGGGCAGTCGGAATCAGTGCGCGATACAGCTTGCCTGTCTGCTCGCGCAGCAGCGTCATGGCTTGCGCATCGGTCACGTTGCGCTGCAGTTCTGGCCACAGCATGTCGATCAACCGGCTGAAGTGCGCCGGGTATTTACGCTCCAACGCTGCGTACAGCGGCGCGCTGCGCAACTCTGCGGCCAGCGCTTCGCGGGTATTCAACTGCGTGGCCATGGTTGCGTATTCGCCACCGGGCGACGCGCGCGTGACGACATGGTCGGCCAGCAGTTCCTGCGCGGTGGGAAACCACATCTGGTCGAACGGGGTGTCCTGCACGCGTCGCACAAAGGCATCGGGCAACCCGGCATCTGAATAGGCTCGCCAAAGTTCGCTGTCGGTGGCGCCGGGGCTCTGGTCGTGCTCGGCGCCAACCGCGCGCGGGCGGTGGAAGCCGAGTCGCGCGCCAGGTGCGGCGGCGCGGTCTTCGCCTGCCAGGAAGGCGATCGTGCAGGCCGAGGCGCAGGTGCGTTCAACATACGTGCGCAGATGATGTCGGCGGATGACGTCTGCCACCAGCGTCCCTTCGCGCAGCCACCCGCCTTCGGAGCGGAGCACCACGGCGGTGGTGTTTGGCGCCTTGCGCAGCGCGGCCTCCAGCGCATCGGCGGCGCCATCGTTGATGCCGCCGCTGAACAGGATGGCGCGGCCATCCCGTTGCGGTATCACCGCAAATGGCGATGCGGCTTGTTCACCCAGTGCGGTACGCAGATGCGCGCCCAGGCGGGGCCCATCGTTGACGACGCGCGAGCTGGTGCCGACAGCGCCCAGCACGATCATCACCTTGGCGATCAGCGGCCATGGGTTCGACAGGCCGGCAAGCCGGTTGCGCGCTTGCTCCCGGTCGGCCGCGCGCCAGGTGCCCACCACCGCCCAGATCCACAGCGCCAATCCCATCACGTAAATCACGAGCAGTGCGGAAGACGCGGCGCGCGCGGGCGCGTTATGCGCCAGCGCGTGCGTGACGCCGGCGCTGAGTGCCACCACGCCAAATTGCATCAGCGCGGTATGCAGCCAATACGAGCGGGCGAGACTGTAATCGCCGCGCCAGTGACGTGCAAAGAAATTGCGCGATGGCGTGCGTTCCGGATGCGGATCGGTGGGGACGGTCGGAGGCAGGGCGGCGTCGCTGGCGGCGGAGGTCATGCGTGTTCTCGATGCCGCACACAGGATGGCGGCGCGGCGATTGTCGCTGTGCGCACCGCAAGCTGGCGTCCCCCCGATGGGAGGGGGTGGTGAGGGGGGCGGTCAGGCGAAGGCAACGGCGTCATCGCGAAAGAGCCGCTGCCCCGCTGCGCCCGTCAAGCCCTGACGGAAACGAGCGGCGGCTTGGCCGGCGTGATGGCCTCTGCGCTGGCGGGGTGGGCAGACTGTGCCGCCTGAGCCTGCGCTGCCTCGCGGGTGTGCTGACGGGTGTCGCTTACGGTGGACGAACCGGTGACCTTGTCTGTCGTGCGGGCCTTGGCGGCCGCATCGGTATTGGCTGTGCCCGAGGCGTTCTTGGATGCGTTGTGGCGGTTCTCCAGCCGCGTCTCCGCTTGCTCGAGGCCGTTCTGCGCCTGAAGGCGCGCGATCTGCGCCTGCACGATCTGAATCTGCTGGCTGAGCAACTGGGCCTGCTCGCGTGCCTGATCGGGCGGCAGATTTTGCGCAGGCAGATCCTGCATCGACTTCTGCAGGTTCTTGAGTTGACGCTGCAGGCGCTCGATGTCAACGGCCGAGGTGCTCCCGCTGCCCGATGCCCCGGCGGTCGCAGTAGAAACGGAAGGGGAGGAAAGTTGCATGGCCATCTCGCTGATCAGTACGCCTTTCATCGGATGGCGGGCGGAAAACTTTAGAGGTCTGGCCAACAAATCTTGAGAGGCTTCGTTGTTATCGTTCTGGCAGAAAGAATAGTATTTCTTCAGAAAGAACAAATATGCCGTGTTAAGCGCCAATATGTGTGGGCGAGCTCATAGGTTTTGGGGTTGATTACGGGTTTACGCCCGTTAACAGGGGTGTGTGTCGTCTATAAAATAGAATTTAATTCCATCAAACAGAACGCACAGGATCATGCGCGTTCAAGGAGACGCCCATGCTTTCTACCTCTACGGCCGCCGATGGCCGACTTCACGCCGGGTTGCCGGCGGTTCAGCTGAATCAGGTGTCGGTGCGGTTCGGCAGCTTCACGGCGGTGCAGGGCGTTGACCTGTCGATTGGTGAAGGCGAATTCGTGGCCGTGGTGGGCCCGACGGGTTGCGGCAAGAGCACGCTGCTGAATGCCGTGACCGGGCTGCTCAGGCCGGCCGGAGGCACCGTCACCGTGTTTGGGGAGCCGCTGACCGGGCTCAACGGCAATGCCGGTTTCATGATGCAGCAGGATTCGCTGCTGCCGTGGAAGACGGCGCTGGACAACGTCGCGCTCGGCCTGGTGTTCCAGGGCGTGCCGGTGGACGAGGCCCGCGAGCGCGCCCGTCCGTGGATGAAGAAGGTCGGCCTGGCGGGCTTCGAAGCCCGTTATCCGCATCAGCTCTCGGGCGGGCAGAAGAAGCGCATCAGCATGGCGCAGACGCTGATCCTCTCGCCCAAGATCGTGCTGATGGACGAGCCGTTCTCGGCGCTGGACGTGCACACGCGCCACCTCATGCAGAGCGAGCTGCTGCGGCTGTGGCAGGAAGACCGCAAATCGCTGCTGTTCATTACGCACGACCTGGAAGAGGCCATTGCCTTGGCCGACCGCGTGGTCGTCATGTCCGCCGGGCCTGCGAGCCATCCGGTTGGCGATGTGGAAATCACGCTGCCGCGCCCGCGCAACGTCTCTGAAATCAACATGTCCGACGCGTTCATCCGCCTGTATCGCGAGATCTGGTCGATCCTCGGCACCGAAGTGGAGAAGAGCCATGCCGTCCAGCACTAACACGATGCCTGCCGTGGGCCCGCAGCGCGCCGGTCTCGCGCACAAGACCAAGATCCGCCTGTTCCAGCTGGCCGTGGTGGTGGTGATGTTCGGCGCGTGGGAAGGCTTTGGCCGCGCCGGCGTGGTCGATCCGTTCTATTTCTCGATGCCGTCGTCGATCGTCGCGCGCATCTGGGAGTGGTTTACCGGCGGCGACATCTACACGCACCTCGCCATCACCCTGGCCGAGACGATTCTCTCGTTCGGCATCGGCACGCTGCTCGGCATCAGCCTCGGGTTGTGGCTCGGCTTGTCCAAGCTGGCCGCCGAGGTGCTGGACCCGTTCATCAAGGTCTTCAACGCGATCCCGCGCATCCTGCTCGCGCCCATCTTCGTGATGTGGTTCGGGCTGGGGCTCACCTCCAAGGTGGCGCTGGGCGCGACGATGGTGCTGTTCATCACCTTCTTCAATACGTATCAGGGCGTGCGCGAGGTCAACCCCGTCATCCTGGCCAACGCGCGCCTGCTCAAGGCCAGCCGCATCAGCCTGCTGCGCCATGTGTATGTGCCGTCCGCCACGAGCTGGATTCTCTCCAGCCTGCGTGCCTCCGTCGGCATGGCCGTGATGGGTGCGATCGTGGCGGAGTACCTCGGTTCATCGGCCGGCCTCGGCCACCTGATCGCGCAGGCCGAAGGCGTGTTCGATGCCACCGGCGTGTTCTCGGGGATCGTCGTGCTGTCGGCCTTCGTGATTGCGCTGGACCGCAGCGTCGACGCACTCGAGGGCAAGTTGCTGGTGTGGCGCCCGAAGGCTGATCCCGAGACCAGCGCCTGACCCCCCGATACCAATAACGATGATGGAGGCAACCATGAAGCGATGGATTGCGGCCCTGCTGTGTGCGGCCGTCTGTACGGCAGCCAACGCCGCCGAGCCGGAAAAGAAGGACGTGAGCCTGTCGGTCGGCTCGATGATCCTGAATTACATGCCCGTGCCGCTCACGCAGTCGCTGGGCAACTTCCAGAAGGAAGGGCTCAACGTGAAGGTGGAGAACTTCCAGACCGGCGGCAGCAAGGCGCTGCAGGCGCTGATTGCCGGCTCGACCGATGCGGTGGTGGGCTTCTATGACCACACCATCCACATTCAGGCGCAGGGCAAGGACATTGTGTCTGTGGCGCTGCTCAACGTTACGCCAGGCATCGTGCTGGCCGTGCGGCCCGACCTGGATATCAAGAGCGGCAAGGATCTGAAGGGCAAGAAGATCGGCATCACCGCGCCGGGTTCGTCCACCGATCTGTTCGCCCGCTATTACGCCATCAAGAGCGGGCTGCAGGTGAACGACGTGTCGTACATCGCCGTGGGTTCCGGTGCGCCGGGCATGGTGGCACTCGATCGCAAGGAGATCGATGCGCTCGTCAATTTCGACCCCGTAGCCAGCCTGCTGGAGAAGCGCCGCGCCGGCAAGTTCCTCGTCGATACGCGCACCGATGCCGGCTCCAACGCCGTGTTCGGCGGCCGCTACCCGACCGCCACGCTGTATGTCACCCGCGACTTCATGACGAAAAATCCCGAGACGGTGCAGCGTCTGGTGAACGCCTTCATCCGCACGCTCAAGTGGATCGACGCCAGCACGCCCGAGGCCATTGCCGACAAGATGCCCAAGGAGCAGCAGGTGGGCGGCCGTGATGTCTTTGTCGATGCGTTGCGCCACTCCAAGCCGATTTTTTCGAAGGACGGCCTGATGACCGATGCCGATGCCAAGGTGGCCCTGACGGTGCTTTCCAGCTACGACGAAAAGATCCGCAACGCCAAGATCGACCTGAGTAAAACGTACACTAACCGCTTCGTCGACCAAGCCCTGAAGACGGTCAAGTGAACCGTCTCGCCCAACACGCCATGACCGCAGAGCGCCAAACCACCCAGAACGAGATCACGCCCGCCGCCAATGAGGGCGATGCCGCCACGCCGGGGCAGTCGGGTGTGGCCGCACTGGACCGCGCGTTCTCGATCCTGTTTGCGTTCCGCCCCGGCGATTACGCGCTGACGCTGGCCGAGCTGGCCGCCCGCACCGGACTCTACAAGAGTACGATCCTGCGGCTGGCTGGCTCGCTCATCCAGCATCGCATGCTGTTTCGCCTGGAAGACGGCCGCTACCAGATCGGGGCCGCGCCGTTGATGCTCGGCGCGCTCTACCAGCGCAGCATGCGCCTGGGCGACGTGGTGCTGCCGCACATGCGCGCGCTGGCTGAGGCCACGGGTGAGGCGGTGTCGCTCTACATACGCGAGCGCGATGTGCGTGTGTGCCTGCACCGCGTAGATTCGAACCATTCGATTCGCGATCACGTGCGCGAGGGCGATGTGCTGCCGCTGGAGCGTGGTTCGGGCGGGCGCGTGCTGTGCGCGTTCTCGGGCATGCAAGGCGCCACGTACGACGCGATCCGGCGCGATCACTACTACGTGTCGATCGGTGAGCGCGATCGGGAAACGGTGGGCTTGTCCGTGCCGGTGTTTGGCGTGCAGCAGGCGCTGCGGGGTGCGCTGTGCCTTGCAGGCCCTGCGTCGCGCATCGACGGGGCGTTGCTGCAATCGTGGCGCGTGCCGGTGCTGGAGCACGCCGCGCAAATCACTTCCACGCTGGGTGGCGACCCCGCGCCGTTGCGCCTCGCTGCCCAGCTCATCCAGAAAACCTAGGCTCCGCCAACACGCCCAACCTCCTGAGCGGGGCGAGGGGCGGAGCCGATTGTGTAGCAGGAGTTGTTTTCATGGCTTTGCCTCTCGCGGGTTTGCGCGTGCTCGACTTGTCGAACGTCCTGGCCGGGCCGTTCTGCGGCTATCAGCTGGGTTTGCTCGGCGCTGAAGTCATCAAGGTGGAGGTCCCCGGTAATGGCGATCTCGCCCGCCGTCTGGGGGCGGATCCCGAGCAGGCGCGCCGCAAGATGGGCGCCTCGTTCGTCGCCGTCAATGCGGGCAAGCAGTCCGTCACCGTCAACCTGAAACACCCGGAAGGGCGCGCGATCCTGCTCAAGCTGGTGGCGCAGGCCGATGCGCTGATCGAAAACTATCGCCCCGGCGTGATGGACCGCCTGGAACTCGGCTACGACGTGCTGCGCGAGGTGAATCCGCGTCTCGTCTATTGCGCCATCTCGGGCTTCGGCAAGGATGGCCCGCTCAGCGGCAGACCGGCATACGACCAGATCATCCAGGGCATTTCGGGCGTGATGAGCGTCACGGGCGATGACGAATCCGCGCCGCTGCGCGTGGGTTACCCGATCAGCGATACGGTGGGCGGCATCACGGCTGCGCTGGCCGTCACCGCCTGCCTGCTCGGCGCGCAACGCACGGGGCAGGGCTGCATGGTAGATGTATCGATGCTGGAATCGACGCTCGCCACCATGGGCTGGGTCGTCTCCAACTACCTGAATGCCGGTGTGACGCCGCACCCGATGGGCAATCAGAACTTCACGGCGGCACCCTCCGGCACGTTCCGCACGGGCGATGGGCTGATCAACATCGCGGCCAACGAAGACAAGCAGTTTGCCGCGCTGTGTCGCGTGGTCGGCCATCCGGACCTTGCCACCGATGCGCGCTTTGCCGAACGCCATGCACGCAAGGAACATCGCCAGCAACTCAATGACGCACTGGAGGCCGCTCTGGCGGCGCGCTCGGCTGCCGAATGGGAACCGCTGCTGATCGAGGCCGGCGTTCCGGCGGGGTTGGTGCTCGACGTGCCAGGTGTGCTCGCGCACGAACAGGTGACGGGCCGCAACTTCGTCACCTCCTTCCCGGAAGCCGGGCAGCACGTGACGCGCGCGGGCTTCCGCCTCTCGGGCGAAGACCCGTGCCCGCAGACACCGGCGCCATTGCTCTCCGCCCATACCGACGACTGGCTCGCCAGGCTCGGCTACCGCCACGACCAAATCGAAGCCTTGCGCGCTGAAGGCGCCATCTGATCATGACGACCGCACCGACACAGGACGCCGCCGGCCTCGCTGCCGATTACTGGCGCACCGACATCATCGACATCGAACCGGGCCGTATCCACGTACGCGGCTACCCCATCCAGGAACTGATCGGCCAGATCGGTTTTGCCGAAATGATCTGGCTGATGCTGCGCGGAGAGTTGCCTGCCAAGCGCCAGGCCGCCTTGCTGGAAGCGGCGCTGGTGGCGTCCGTCGATCACGGTCCGCACGCCCCATCCATTGCGATTGCCAAGATGGCGACGAGCTGTGGCCTGCCGCTCAACGGCGCGATGGCGTCTGCGTTGAACGCGCTGGACGACGTGCACGGCGGCGCGGGGCAGCAGGCCGTCGAGCTGTTCCACGATATCGAGGCGCGCATGTTCGACGGGGCCTCGCTGGAGGCGGCCACGGCGGCCGGTGTGGATGCGTTCATCGCCGCGCATGGCAAATACCTGTCGGGCTTCGGGCATCGCTTCCACCCGGTCGACCCGCGCGCCGGTCGCTTGCTCGCGCTGGTGGACGAGGCTGCGCAGGACGGCGTGGTCGGCGGGCGCTATGCCGCCATCGGCCGCGCCATCGAAGCGTTGCTGTCTGCTCGCAAGGGCAAGCCGATCCCCATGAACATCGACGGCGCCACGGCAGTCATTTATGCAGAACTGGGTTTTGCGGCGCCGCTGGCGCGCGGCGTGTTCTGCCTGTCGCGGGCCGTCGGCATCCTGGCGCACGCATGGGAGCAAAGCAGCCGCGGCGAGCGCAACAAGGGCCCGATGCCGCGCCAGCTGCCGTACCGCTATACCGGCCACGGCACGCGGCACCTGGCGCAAGCCGAGCCCGCCACCGCGCCATGACGTATTTCAACTGGCCCATTGTGGAGACGTCCGTCTTTGCGGAGATGCCGCCCGCGCTGCGTCGCCCGATGCCGACCGAATGGTCCCGCGCCAACAAGGGCGGCGCGCCGGTCGATTGCTTTCTGGAAGGCCCATGCTGGGACGCGCACGGCAATCTGTGGCTGGTCGATATTCCGCACGGCCGCATCCTGCGTGTCTCTGCACAGGGCGATTGGGATGTGGTGGCGGAATACGACGGCGAACCGAACGGTCTGGCGCTGCGCCACGACGGCACGCTGCTGATTGCGGACTACAAGAACGGGTTGCTGTCGCTGGACCCGTCGACCGGCGCAGTCACGCCGTTTCTTACGCGACGCAACAGCGAACGCTTCAAAGGCCCCAACGATCTGATCGTCGCCCGCAACGGCGATGTGTATTTCACCGACCAAGGCCAGACCGGCCTGCATGACCCGACTGGCCGTGTGTATCGGCTGCGTACGGACGGCCGGCTCGACTGCCTGCTCGCCAATGGCCCGAGCCCGAACGGTCTGGTATTGACGCCCGACGAATCCGCGTTGTTCGTGGCCATGACGCGCGACAACGCCGTCTGGCGTTTGCCGCTGCTTGCCGACGGCAGCACCAGCAAGGTCGGCCGCTTCGCGCAGTTCTACGGCACCAGCGGCCCCGACGGCATGGCGATGGATGCTGCCGGGCACCTGTTCGTCGCGCATGCATCGCTGGGCGCGGTGTTTGTTGTCTCGCCGCATGGCGAACCACTGGCGCGTATCGCGTCGTGTCGTGGGCGCACCACCACCAACGTCGCTCTCACTCCGGACGGGCAATCGCTCGTCATTACCGAATCTGCCACGGGCACCGTACTGCGCGCCCGCTGGACCCCGCCCCGCCACGACTGAGCCCAGGCGCGGGCCATTCACCGTACCCGCGTTGTCCTACAGCTGTCCTACAAGCGGGGCGGCTGTCAGATCGTCAAAATTCCCACGTTTTTTCCTTTCCGAGAGGGCGATGCGGCACTTTTTTCCGCGCTGCATCAAAAGAAGTGCGGCATGCGTCTTTCCCAGCCCGGGCAAGCTCGCTTCTCACCCAATTTTTGTATCGATAAGGGATACGCGTAACTTTTAAGTAGACAAAAGGGTAGGAGTCGTCCTACAAAGTCGCCATTTTTCTGTAGGACCGTTCCTACAAAACGGGGCCAAAACGGGTCGGAACTGTCCTACATGGCGTGTAGGAGTGGGTCAGAAGTTTCCTACAAGCGGTTAACCCGGCATCCAATGCTCACAGTCGCAGAAGTGCGACGCCTTCTTTGTTGATTTTCGACAACTTTAGGCAATTTAATTGCTATCTTTGGCCGTTCGTTGGGGTAAATACGTGTCAAACACCCGCTTTAGCGCATGGTCCACCCAGGGCTGTTGCGTCGGCAAAGGCTTCATCCGCAACGTTTATTAACAGATTTGTAGGAAAAATGCCTACAAAAAAACGGAATACCTCACCCCTCCAACGTAGGGGTCCCCCCTTCTTTACTTACCCCGGACCTCAAACCACAATGTGTTCAACAGAAAACAACTTCGCCATGTCTTTAGCGACGTGAGTAAGAAGGGGCAGGAAGTGCCGGCAACGGCGCCGACTGCAGGAAACATCCGATCTGTGGGGATTGGTGAACAGCGCGGCGAGGGTAGGCGCAAAAAAATAGCGCCAACCGGGCATCACCATGCGAGACCGGATGCAAGTTGTACTTTTACTGCACACGACGGGACATACATGGACACGCAAGACATTGTTTCCGAGATCAGCGAACTGAATCTCACCTATTTGATGCTTGCCCAGCAGATGCTGGCCAAGGATCGTGATGCCGCACTGTTTCGCCTCGGCATCTCCGAAGAACTGGCTGACATCCTGCTGACGATGTCGCCCGCGCAGATCGTCAAGCTGGCCAGCACGAACATGATGCTGTGCCGCTTCCGCTTCGACGATCACGCCATCCTGGGTCTGGTGACCCAGCCGCACCGTGACAAGGGCCTGCAGCAATCGCAAATGTCGATTCTGCTGGCACGTCAGGCGGTTGAGCAGATCAACTGAACTGTTTGCGGCGGGTTTTCCGCCGGGTTCAGAGATTGCACCTTGGGATGAGTAGCAAGCGTAGCGGGAGCAGTGCCATGCGTCACACCAGCGTCATGAATGAAGTTGAGCAGATCCACCTCGCAGCGGAATTGATTTCGCTCGGTGCCCGTCTGCAATTGCTGGAACAAGAAACCACGCTCAGCCGTGAGCGTCTGGTCAAGCTGTACAAGGAAATTCGTGGGGAATCGCCGCCCAAGGGCATGCTGCCCTTCTCGGCAGACTGGTTCCTGACGTGGTCGCCGAACATCCATTCGTCGATCTTCCTGAACATTTACCGTTTTCTGGGCGAGAACAGCCGCAGCACCGGGGTGCGCCGTCTGATCTCGGCCTACAAGCTGTACCAGGAACATATTCACGTCCACGAACAGGAAGAGGTGCTTTCGATCACCCGCGCGTGGATGATGTTGAAGTTCTTCGAGGGGAAGATGCTGCACACCGTGAAGTGCAAGCGCTGCACAGGCCATTTCGTGGCCCACGCGGACGACCTGCACCACGATTTCGTGTGCGGTGTGTGCCAGCCGCCGTCACGCGCAGGGAAGAAAAAGCGCGTCGCTGCTCCGGTTGATGCGATCGTAGAAAAGACGGTCGACGCCTGATAACGGCATTGCAGGGTACGGGAACACGGGAACACGGGACGTGCAGAACCGCCGGGGGATGGACAAAAAAGGGCGGACGGGAAAAGAAGGTAGCAGTACGGGAAATACGGGAATAGCCGCGCAGATCGGCACATAACAATACAAAGAACAAAAGAGCAACGAATACAGAGCAGGAAAAGCACAGGGGCTCAGGCAGGACAAAAGGGGAAGGGGGTAGGCCGGTCGCGGGAAACTGCGGACCGGCATTTTTTTTGCCGCCGCGCGTAGAAGAAGGGCGAAAAGTGGGGACGGAAAGCGATTTCCGTCCCCTTTTTCTTTGCGTTTGCCTAGGGGCAAGCCTTCTCTGAGCCGGGTGGCGCTCAAGCCCCCCGATTTGTTGCCGTTCTTGGGGAAGAAGGGCGCGGCGGCAGGGTTTTTCGAGCACCGCGCAGCAGCAAAAGCCGGCGCTGAAGCCTTCAGTTAACCGGGGGGATGCCGATATTCCCTCTTGTATTGATCGAAGGATCGCCCATTCAGGAGTTCGCCCCGTGTTAGTTGCCATCGGTTACATCGTGATTCTCGCGTCGGTGTTCGGCGGCTACATGCTGGCCGGAGGACACCTCGGGCCCTTGTTCCAGCCGACTGAGCTGCTGATCATCTTCGGCGCCGGTATTGGCGCTTTCGTGGTCGGCAACGACAAAAAGGCCATCAACGCCACCGTCAAGGCCCTGCCGGGCCTGTTCAAGGGCTCGAAGTACACCAAGGCCCTCTATATGGAAGTGATGGCGCTGCTGTATGTGGTGCTGTCCAAGATCCGCCGCGAAGGGATGATGTCGATCGAAGCCGACATCGAGAACCCGCACGAAAGCGCGCTGTTCGCCAATTACCCCGCCATCCAGGCCGATCACCACGCACTGGATTTCATCTGCGATTACCTCCGCCTGATGGTCGGCGGCAACCTGAATCCGTTCCAGATCGAAGCGCTGATGGATCAGGAAATCGACACCCACCACCACGAAGCCGAACAACCGGCCCGCATCATCACCAAAGTGGGCGACGCAATGCCGGCCTTCGGCATCGTGGCCGCCGTGATGGGCGTGGTGCACACCATGGGCTCGGTCGGCCTGCCGCCGGCAGAGCTGGGCAAGCTGATCGCCTCGGCGCTGGTCGGCACGTTCCTCGGGATCTTGCTGGCGTACGGTTTCATCGGGCCGCTGGGTTCGCTGCTGGAGCAGCGCGCCGAAGAATCGACCAAGTTGTTCCAGTGCATCAAGGTGACACTGCTGGCCAGCATGAACGGCTACGCCCCGGCCATTGCTGTGGAGTTCGGCCGCAAGGTGCTGTTCTCGACCGAGCGCCCGTCCTTTGCCGAGCTGGAAGACCACGTTCGTGGCGCCAAGACAGCCTGAACCCACTCATGATCCTACTGCGCGCCCCGATCTTGGCCCTGCGATGCTCACCGTACCCGTGTACGGCTGCGCTTCTCGCGCCAACCTCGGGCCTGCTCGCTACGGATCCTGAGCGGGTTCAAAACGATATTTACGACCACAAGAGCACAGCCAACGAGCTGCGCCACTAACCACACAGTACAAACCGGGAGCGGACCATGAGCAAGTCCAGCACGCCGACCTTCATTGTCATTCGGCGCAACAAGAAAGGCGGACACGGCCACCACGGTGGCGCGTGGAAGATCGCCTACGCCGATTTCGTGACCGCCATGATGGCGTTCTTCCTGCTGATGTGGCTGCTCAGCTCGGTGACGAAGGCTGAGCTGTCGTCGGTCGAAACGTATTTCCGCACGCCGCTGAAGGTGGCGCTGTTCGGTGGCGCCGGTTCGGGCGACCAGTCGAGCATCCTGCAGGGCAGCCCGGCGCTCAAGCAGAACATGCCGCAGCCGAACCCGAGCCCGAGCCCGACCGTGCAGCGCCAGCGCAACATCCGCGATGAATCGGACGATGCGGCGCTGAACAAGCTCAAGCAGAAGATTGCCGAGATGGTCGAGACGAACCCGGTCATGAGCCAGTTCAAGCACCAGTTGCTGATCGACATGACCACCGAAGGCCTGCGCATCCAGATCGTCGACCAGCAGAATCGTCCGATGTTTGCCAACGCCAGCGCAGAGGTGCAGCCGTACATGCGCACGATCCTGCGCGAGCTCGGTTCGGCACTGAACGACGTGCCCAACCCGATCAGCCTGTCGGGCCACACCGACGCCACGCAGTACGCCACGCAGCATGGCTACAGCAACTGGGAATTGTCGGCCGACCGTGCCAACGCATCGCGACGCGAGCTGGTGGCGGGCGGCATGAAGCCCGAGAAGGTCAGCCGCGTGGTGGGCCTGGAGGCATCGGTGCCACTGGACAAGACGAACATCTACAACCCGATCAATCGCCGCATCAGCATTGTCGTGCTCAACGCGCGCGCCGCTGAAGCCGTGCGCTCGGGTGGGGTCGAGCCGGTGGCCGACCTGCGCAATGACGGCAAAGACACGCTGACCGACGCTGCTGCACGTGCCACAGGTGTGGCCGATGCGGTAAGCGCGGCCAAGCCATAAAGAGCGCCGAGGGGGAAACAGTCAATGAGCGAGAAACACATCCTGGTGGTGGACGATTCCACGTCGATCCGCCGCATGATTGCCGCGTGCCTGCGCGAGTGCGGCTTTGCCGTGACGGAAGCCGGTGACGGCACCGCCGCGCTGGAAGCCGCGCGCGCACTGGCCCAGGGCAGCCACCACCTTGTGATTACCGACCAGGTGATGCCGTCGATGGACGGCCTGACCCTCATTCGCGCCCTGCGCACATTGCCGGCCTACGCCGACACCCCGATCCTCATGTTGACCACCGAGGCAGACAGCACGATCCGCGACCAGGCACGCGCTGCTGGTGCGACGGGCTTCCTGCCAAAGCCGTTCGACCCTGACGGGCTGACGGATTCGGTGATGCAGCTGCTCGAATGGCACGCGCAGACCCACGGGTCTGCATCGACGCATTAAACGACCGAGACGACAGATATGAACCTCGACCTTAGCCAGTTTTTCGGCGCCTTTTTCGAAGAGGCGGAAGAGCTGCTCGTCGACATGGAGCGGCTGCTGCTCAACCTCGATGTCGCCAATCCTTCTTCTGATGATCTGAACGCCATCTTCCGCTGCGCGCACTCCATCAAGGGTGGTGCTGCGACGTTCGGTTTCACACACATGACGGAACTCACGCATGTGGCTGAATCGATTCTGGACCGCGCTCGCACCGGTACCTTGCAGCTGCGCGAAAACATGGTGGATGCCTTCCTGGAAACGAAAGACGTGTTGAAAAGCCAACTTGATGCCTACCGGCAAGAGCACCCTATCGATACGGCCACGCTCGAATACATGGTGGCCAAGCTCAACAGCCTGACCGCCGACGAAGGCGCCCCTGTTGCCGCCGCGCCGGCAGCTGCGACGCCCGCGGCGACGCCCGAACCGGTGGCTGCGCCTCAGCCTGAGCCGGTGGTGGTCGAGGCGGCTGCGGCCGAAGCCGTGGGCGACATCGAAGGCGGTCTGGACATCAAGCTCATCGACGTCTCGAACGAAGACTGCGAGCTGATCGTCACCGAACTCAAGCACCTGGGCACCGTGCTGCGCCACGCGCGCACCGGCCGCAACAGCGACATCGTGCTGCAGAGCACCTGCACCGCCGACGACATCATCGCGGTGAGCTGCTTCATCATCGATGCCGACCAGATCGTCATCACGCCGCACGTCGGTGGCGCGGCGCCAGCCGCTGAGGCCGCTGCGCCGGTGGTGGCTGCACCGACGCCCGCCGCCGCACAGACGGAAGTCCACGCTCCGGCTGCCAATGAAGCTGCGCCCGTGCAGGCGGCTGCCGTTGCCGCTGCTGCCGCCCCAATGCCGGCCCGTCCGGCTGCCGCCGATCACAAGCCGGCCGTGGCTGCCGAAACGTCGATCCGCGTGGGCGTGGAAAAGGTCGACCAGCTGATCAACCTGGTAGGCGAACTCGTCATCACGCAGGCCATGCTGGCGCAAACCGCGCAGGCCTTCGACCCGGTGCTCAACGAGCGCCTGTTTGCCGGCCTGTCGCAGCTCACGCGCAACGCGCGCGACCTGCAAGAGGCCGCCATGTCCATCCGCATGATGCCGATGGACTACGTGTTCAACCGCTTCCCGCGCCTGGTGCGCGACCTGGCGAACAAGCTGGGCAAGCAGGTCGAGCTGTCGACGTTCGGCAAGTCGACCGAACTGGACAAGGGCCTGATTGAACGCATCATCGATCCGCTCACGCACCTGGTGCGCAACAGCCTGGACCACGGCATCGAACTGCCCGAGGCCCGCGTGGCCGCCGGCAAGGACGCCACCGGCCAACTGCTGCTGTCTGCTGCCCACCAGGGCGGCAACATCGTCATCGAGGTGAGCGACGACGGCCAGGGCCTGAACCGCGACAAGATCCTCAAGAAGGCCCGCGAGCGCGGCCTGCCCGTGTCGGACAACATGACCGACGACGAGATCAACCAGCTCATCTTCGCGCCGGGCTTCTCCACGGCCGACCAGGTGACGGACGTGTCCGGCCGCGGCGTCGGCATGGACGTGGTCAAGCAGAACATCCAGTCGATGGGCGGCTACGTCGAGATCCAGTCGCAGAAGGGCAAGGGCACCACGATCCGCATCGTGCTGCCGCTCACGCTGGCGATCCTCGACGGCATGTCGGTCAAGACCGGCGACGAAGTGTTCATCCTCCCGCTGTCGTGCGTGGCCGAATCGCTGCAGCCGCGTCCGGAAGACATCAAGGCCGTGCCGGGCGGCGGTCGCCTGCTGAAGGTGCGCAACGAATACCTGACGCTGGTGCCGATGTACGAACGCTTCCGCATCACGCCGTCGCTGCCCAATCCGTCGGAAGGCATCGTCGTGATTCTGGATTCGGAAGGCAAGAAGATTGCGCTGCAGGTGGACGAACTGGTCGGTCAGCAGCAGGTGGTGGTCAAGAACCTCGAGACCAACTACCGCCGTGTGCCCGGCATTTCGGGCGCGACCATCCTCGGCGACGGCAGCGTTGCCCTGATCGTCGATGTGTCGGCACTGATGCGCGAGACCCGTGCCGGCCATTCAGAAAACGCGATGCGTGCCGTTACTGCCGAAAAGCACGACATGGGCGAAGCACAGGGCGGTCGTTTCTCGACCGAGGCGATGGCCGCAGCATAAGCGCTCACGTCTGACAGGGTGGGATCGGCCACCCGGCAATGAATTCAATTTAGTGGCCCAACGGGCCGAGGGGAGCCGCAATGGAAGTCAAGGAACACGCGATCGGCGAAGACACCGGCGGGGAGGAATACCTGGCCTTTACGCTGGGCCGCGAGGAATACGGCATCGACATCCTGAAGGTGCAGGAAATCCGCGGCTACGAGACCGTCACGCGCATCGCCAACGCGCCCGATTTCATCAAGGGTGTGATCAACCTGCGCGGCATCATCGTGCCGATCGTTGATCTGCGCATCAAGTTCCAGCTCGATCGCGTCGAGTACAACCAGTACACCGTCGTCATCATCCTGAACCTGAAGGACCGTGTGGTTGGCATCGTGGTGGATGGCGTGTCGGACGTGCTGACGCTGCAAAGCCAGCAGATCAAGCCGGCGCCGGAGTTCTCGGGCGCGCTGGACACGGAATACATCCGTGGCCTGGGCTCGATCGACGAGCGCATGCTGATCCTGGTGGACATCGAGCGCCTGCTGATGTCGGCCGACATGGCGCTGTGCGACGAAGCAGAAGCCGCCTGATCGCAACATGAATCCGGCCGGGGCACGGGCGACGTGCTCACGGCATATGAAGGCTGGGCCAACTGGGTCCAGCGGGCGACAAGACACCGTAAGAACAGGTGCGGCGCCGTTAGGGGAGGGAAGCATGTTCAGCAAAATGACCATCCGGCTCCGTTTGGGGCTGATGATGGCGGGCATCGGTGTGCTCGCCGTTATCGTGGGCGTGTCGGGCCTTATCGGCATGCGACACGCCAATACCCGCGTTCAGGACGGCTACGCCGTGCAGTTGGCGGGCACCGTGGCATTGGCCGAATCCGATTCCAATCTCCTGAGCGCGCGCATCGTGCTCGATCGTGCAGCCATGGCGCCCAACGCGCCCGGCGTGGAAAAGTCGATCGAGCGCGCCAAGATGTTCCTGGATAAGTCCGACGCGGCCTGGAAGCGCTACCGGGCGCTGCCCGCCGCGGCAGACGAACGCAAACTGGCCGACCAGGCCCAGGGCCTGCGTGAAGCGTTTCTGCGTGATGGCGCACAGGTGTTGATGCAAGCCGTGCAAGCGCACGACGAAGCGCGCATCAACAAAAGCGTCATGGACGTGATGCCCGCGCTGTACCGCCCGCTGGGCGACAAGGTCGAGGCGCTGAACCGCATGCAGATGGACGTGGCCAAAGCCAGCTACGAAGCGAGCCAGGCCGAGCATCACACGCTCAGCACCCTCACCACCGGCCTGCTGCTGGGCGGCATTCTGGTGGGCGGGCTGCTGACGTGGGCACTGCGCCGCTCGATCACGGTGCCCCTGATGCGCGCCATCGAACAGGCCGAGCACATCACGCAGGGCGACCTCACGCACACCATCCAGGTCGACCGCGCCGATGAAACCGGCCGTCTGCTGCAGGCGCTGCAACGCATGCAGGAAAGCCTGCAGAAGATGGTGGGGCAGGTGCGCACGGGCTCCGACTCGATTGCCAGCGCCACGCAACAGATTGCCGCCGGCAATGCCGACCTTTCGCAGCGCACCGAGCAGCAGGCTTCGGCGCTGGAAGAAACCGCGTCGAGCATGGAAGAACTGACGAGCATCGTGCGCCAGAACGCCGACAACGCGCGCCAGGCCAGCACGCTGGCGGGCAACGCATCGGACATCGCCGTGAAAGGCGGCGAAGTGGTCGGCCGGGTGGTGGACACCATGGCGGGCATCAACGACAGCAGCAAGAAGATTGCGGACATCATCGGCGTCATTGAAGGCATAGCCTTCCAGACGAACATCCTGGCGCTGAATGCGGCAGTGGAAGCCGCGCGCGCAGGCGAGCAGGGCCGCGGCTTTGCGGTGGTGGCCGGGGAGGTGCGCAGCCTTGCACAGCGCTCCGCCACGGCGGCCAAGGAAATCAAGGAACTCATCAGCGATTCGGTTGGCCGCGTTGAAAACGGCACCACGCTGGTGGCCGAAGCCGGCAGCGTCATCGAAGAAGTGGTGGTTGCCGTCAAGCGCGTGACCGACATCATGGGCGAGATCAGCTCCGCATCGGACGAGCAGAGCGCCGGTATCGAGCAGATCAACCAGGCCGTCACGCAGATGGACGAAGGCACGCAGCAGAACGCCGCGCTGGTGGAGCAAGCCGCCGCCGCCGCGATGTCGCTGCAGGAGCAGGCCAGCGGGTTGCGCCAGGCAGTGGCTGCTTTCCGGACGCAGGCCGGAACGCTGGCACCGTTGGCACCCTCGACACCCTCGACACCCTCGGCACCGACAGCACACAAGGCGGCCACGGCGCCGTTGGCTGTGCGTGCAACTGCCAGGCCGGCCCCGAAGGCCAAAGCCGTACCGCGCCGTGCCGCCAAGCCAAAGGCTGCCGCACGCAGCGCCGCCGAACCCTCTGCGCTGACCGCTGCCGCACCTGCAGCGCCGGCCGGCGCCACAGAACAACAACGCGAGCGCACCGCCGCCGCTGCCGTGATCAAGGCGGCTGCGTCAGCGCCCAAGTTGCCCGTACCCAAGCTCGTTGCCGCAGGCGGCGACGATAGCGACTGGGAGACCTTTTGACCATGTATGCACGGGATCTTCGCTGCTCGCGAAAGCTCTCTCGTGTGTGTTTGTGGTGTGCAGCCTGCCCTTCGGGGCAGGTTTTTTTTTGCCTGGGCTAATGCCTGCTGAAGCCGGGGTGACCCCCCACTGAAGTGGCATGACCTCATGGCGGTTCTAAAGGGCCGTCCCCCGCAGGCCGATAGCGCTAGGGGGCATATAAAAAAACAGGAAGAGGTAGACAACATGGGTTGGATCAAGCGTTTGCCGGTGTCCACGGTACTCACGGGCGGTTTCCTGATCGTGGCGGCCATGGGCGCAGCGATTGGCGGGTTGGGCATCTATACGATTACGCAGTTGAGCAAAGCCAGCGAAGAGCTGGCGCAAAAGCAGATGCGCGCCATCACCCAGATGGGCAGCGCGGCCAACAGCCTGGCGCATGCCAGCCGTGCGCAGACAGCGCTGCTGATTGCCACCACGCTCAACGAGCGCAAGGCGCTCAGCGCGCAGATTTCGGACAGCATGCAGCACCTGAAAGACGGTGTGGAGAACGTGCGCCCGCTGTTCACCTCGGACGAAGGCAAGAAGATGATCCGCGAGGTCGATGCGATCTACCCCGTCTGGGGCAAGCGCATGACCGACTTCGTGGCGCTGATGGACAAGCAGGGCCTGGACCCGACCCAGTTCGACAGCCGCGTCACCGCAGAAAACGTCGGCTTGCTGGACGACACCGCGGCGTTTGAAAAGACGCTCGACAAGATGGTCAAGCGCGTGGAGGAGGTCTCCGCCGCATCCACCGTCAAGGCCCGTGACGATGCGCACCGTTCGCGTCTGGTGATGATGGTGATGGCCTGCGCGGGGGCGCTGCTCGGCATCGTGCTGGGGCTGGTCATTGCCCGCCGGCTGTCGCGCCAGCTGGGTGGCGAGCCGTCGTACGCCGCCGAGATTGCCCGCCGCATTGCCGCGGGCGACCTGGCCGTGCACGTGCAGACCCGCCCCGGCGACCATGACAGCATGCTGTTCGCCATGGCGCAGATGCAGCAGCAACTGACCGGCACGATCACCAACATCAAGAGTTCCGCCGATTCCATTGCCAGCGCCACCAAGCAGATCGCCGCCGGCAATGCCGACCTCTCGCAGCGCACGGAAGAGCAGGCCTCGTCGCTGGAGGAAACCGCGTCCAGCATGGAAGAGCTGACCAGCATCGTGAAGCAGAACGCCGACAACGCGCGCCAAGCCAGCCAACTGGCCGGCAGCGCGTCGGACATCGCCGTCAAGGGTGGCGAAGTGGTGGGCCGCGTGGTGGAAACCATGGCCGGCATCAACGCCAGCAGCAAGAAGATCGCCGACATCATCGGCGTGATCGAGGGCATTGCGTTCCAGACCAACATCCTCGCCCTGAATGCCGCCGTGGAAGCGGCGCGCGCGGGCGAGCAGGGCCGCGGCTTTGCCGTGGTGGCGGGCGAGGTGCGCAGCCTCGCGCAACGCTCGGCCACGGCGGCCAAGGAAATCAAGGAACTGATCGGCGATTCAGTGGGCCGTGTGCGCAACGGGTCGGCCCTGGTGGCCGAAGCCGGCACCGTCATCGAAGAGGTGGTGGTGGCCGTGCGCCGCGTGACCGACATCATGGGCGAGATTTCCGCCGCGTCGGACGAACAAAGCTCCGGCATCGAACAGGTCAACCAGGCCGTGAACCAGATGGACGAGGTCACGCAGCAGAACGCCGCGCTGGTGGAGCAGGCTGCTGCCGCAGCCCTGTCGCTGGAAGAGCAGGCCCAACTGCTGCGCGATGCCGTGGCGACGTTCCGCACCGATGCCTCGGTGGAGCTGGCCGTGGCGGCGGCGCCTGCTGCCGTTTCCGCGCCTGCCGTCCGCAGCCAGATCCGCCCCGAGAAGACCACAGTGGTGCCATCCGTGGCGCGCGCCCTGGCTTCGCGCAAGGCCGCCAAGCCAGCCGCATCGACGGAGCTGGTCCCGGAGCAGGCACCCGCCGCCGTGCAGGAGCAAAAAGCGCCCCAGGAGGCACATTCGGCGGTTGCGCCGGTGGCTGCCGCCGTGGCTGCGGCGGCCGTTTCCGAAGCCGTCCTTGCCCCGGCCCTCAAGCTGAGCACCGGTTCTGCCGATGAAGATGACTGGAGCACATTCTGACGCCAGCCTCGCCAACAGCAAACTTGGCGCGGCCTGCGGCAACGGTGCCCGCCACATACTGAAAGCGGGCATCAAGACTCGCGCAATTACGGGGTAGTTACCTATGGCACAAACCTTGGCGCCAGTCTCGCCGACGCTCGCGTCGCGCGAGTTTTCATTCACCGCTGAAGATTTCAGCCGCATTCGGGACCTGATCTACCGACGTGTCGGCATCTCGCTGTCCGACCGCAAGAGTGAAATGGTCTATAGCCGCCTGGCCCGCCGTCTGCGCGTGGTCAACCTCGGCTCGTTCCGCGATTACCTGGACGCACTGGAAAAAGGCCACTTGCCCGACGAGTGGGAGGCCTTTACCAACGCCCTGACCACCAACCTGACCGCGTTCTTTCGCGAGCAGCATCACTTTCCGATCCTGCACGAGCACGCCAAGGCCAAGCGCACGCCGTTCACCGTGTGGTGTTCGGCATCGTCGACCGGCGAAGAGCCGTACTCGATCGCCATCACGCTGGCTGAAGCGTTTGGCTCGATGTCGCCCAGCCAGGTGAGCGTGATCGCCTCGGATGTGGATACCAACGCGCTGGCCCGCGCCCGCGCCGGCATCTATCCGATGGAGCGTGTCGCGGCGCTGTCGCCCGAGCGCCTGAAAAAGTATTTCCTGCGCGGCACCGGCAAGCACGAAGGCTATGCCCGCGTGCGGCCCGAGCTGCAGGCCATGATCGACTTCCGCCAGATCAACCTGCTCGACCGCGATTGGCCCCTGCAGCAGAAGTTCGACGTGATCTTCTGCCGCAACGTGATGATCTATTTCGACAAGCCAACGCAGGCCAAGATTCTCGAACATTTCATCGACGTGATGAAACCCGATGGCCTGCTGTTTGCCGGCCATTCGGAGAGCTTCCTGCAGGTCACCAAGGCGTGGACGCTGCGCGGCAAGACCGTGTACGAAGTCGCGCCCGAGCTGCGCGCCAAGATGGGGGCACGATGATCGAATTCGGCAAACGCGCGACCCCGCAGTCAGCCGCCGACGCCATGCGCAGCGATAGCGGCATGAGCAGCGGCATGAGCGCTGGCGCCATGGCCACGCTCGCGCAATCGGCCGCCAGCACCCACGCGTACTACGACACCACCTTCGGCCGTCGGGCCATGAAAGTGCTGCCCGGCGAGTATTCCGTCACCACCGAAGACCTGATGCTGGTGACCGTGCTCGGCTCGTGCGTCTCGGCTTGCGTGCGCGACAAGACCCTCGGCATTGGCGGCATGAACCACTTCATGCTCCCCTCGCGCAACGAAGGGGAGTCGATCCTGTCGCCCTCCATGCGCTACGGCACGCATGCCATGGAAGTGCTGCTCAACCAGCTCTACAAGGCGGGCGCCAAGCGCGAGCGCCTGGAGATCAAGGTGTTTGGCGGCGCCGCCGTCTTGGCCGGCATGAGCACGCTCGACGTGGGCGAGCGCAACGGCAAGTTCGTGCTCGAATTCCTGCGCAACGAAGGCCTGACGGTGGCCGCCAAAGACCTCTTTGACGTACACCCGCGCAAGGTGTATTTCGTACCGTCCACTGGCCAGATCATGGTGCGCAAGCTGCGCTCGCAGAACACGGCGGCCGAGCTGGACAGCGAGGCGCAATACGCCAGCAAGCTGTCGAAGTCCATCACGACAAAGCCCGCCTCGCGCCTGCAACTATTCACTTAGGAGACCGCTGAAAAACGATTCTGACGGCCCAACGCCGCCTTGCCGTACGACTTGTACTGCCTGCGTCGGCGCTGATCCATCAGAACCGCTTCGCTTCGTTTTGCAACGGTCTCAACATTCAGAAGACTTGCTCCCGAACATGAACGACAAACGCAAGATTCAGGTGCTGTGCATCGACGATTCCGCACTGATCCGCAGCATCCTGAAGGAGATCATCAACAGCCAGCCGGATATGGAAGTGGTGGGTGTGGCGCCCGACCCGATCATCGCGCGCGACCTCATCAAGCAGACCAATCCGGACGTGCTCACGCTGGACGTCGAAATGCCGAAGATGGACGGCCTCGACTTCCTGGAAAAGCTCATGCGCCTGCGCCCGACGCCGGTGGTCATGATCTCGTCGCTGACGGAGCGCGGTTCTGAAGCCACGCTGCGCGCGCTGGAGCTGGGCGCGGTGGATTTTGTCGCCAAGCCCAAGCTGGGTATGCGCGACGGCATGAACGAATACGCCGACCAGATCGCCGACAAGATCCGCGCGGCGGCTCGCGCAAAGCTGCGTCCGCGTACCGCCGCTCCGGTTCCCGTGGCGGGCGCGGCCACAGCGTCGGTACCCGGCGCACACGTTCGCGCCGACCACGCTGCGGCAACGCCGGCAACTGCGCGTACCCATTTCTCGTCGACGGAAAAGCTGATCATCGTGGGCGCTTCCACCGGCGGCACCGAGGCCATCAAGGATTTCCTGATGGAAATGCCGCCCGATTGCCCCGGCATCCTGATCGTGCAGCACATGCCGGCAGGTTTCACCACCTCGTTTGCCAAGCGGCTGGACGGCCTGTGCCGTATCCGCGTGAAGGAAGCCGCGCACGGTGAACGTGTGCTGCCGGGCCACGCCTACATTGCCCCGGGCGACATGCACCTGTCGCTGGGCCGCAGCGGCGCCAACTACGTCACCGAGCTGGACCAGGGCCCGCCGGTCAACCGCCATCGCCCGGCGGTGGACGTGCTGTTCCGCTCCGCCGCGCGCAACGCCGGGGCCAACGCCCTGGGCGTCATCCTCACCGGCATGGGCAAGGACGGCGCGGTGGGCATGCTGGAGATGCGCAACGCCGGTGCCTACAACGTCGCGCAGGACGAGGCGTCCTGTGTGGTGTACGGCATGCCCAAGGAAGCCGTGGCCCACGGCGGCGTGCACGAAGTCCTGCCGCTGTCGCAGATCGGCCCGCACGTGCTGGCCAAGCTGTCGGCCCACGGCCGCGTGACGCGGGTTTAACGCCCGACTTTGCGGGTACATTGGTTGCGGGGCGCAGCAGTCAGGCGCCCCGCACCATTCCGGCGCTCAAGAATCGGCCCCAGGCGCCGATAAGATTGCCAAGGAAGCCCGAAACCCCCCAATTCAGTTAGTTTGCGGAGATTGTGTCCATGGACAAGAGCCAGTACCGATTCCTCGTCGTCGACGATTTCCCGACGATGCGCCGGATCGTGCGTAACCTGCTCAAGGAACTTGGTTTTTCCAACGTCGACGAGGCCGAAGACGGCGCCGCCGGCCTGGCCAAGGTCAAGGAAGGCCGGTTTGATTTCGTGATCTCGGACTGGAACATGCCCAACATGGATGGCCTGCAGATGCTGCAGAGCATCCGTGGCGACGCCAACCCCGTCATCAGCAAGATGCCGGTGCTGATGGTGACGGCCGAAGCCAAGAAGGAAAACATCATCGCCGCCGCCCAGGCAGGAGCCAACGGCTACGTGGTCAAGCCCTTTACGGCTGCCACGCTGGACGAAAAGCTGGGCAAGATTTTCGAGAAACTCGAAAAGGGGGCGTGATGAGCGAGATGCACGATGGCGCCCAGGCGCCCGCCGCCGAAGGTGCAGACCCCGGCGACATGCCCGAAATGCTCCAGCGCATCGGCCACCTCACGCGCATGCTGCGTGAAAGCATGCGCGAGCTGGGCCTGGACAAGGGTGTCGAGAAGGCCGCATCGGCCATCCCCGACGCACGCGACCGCCTGAATTACATCGCCAACATGACCGAGCAGGCGGCCACCCGCGTGCTCAACGCCATCGACGCGGCGCGGCCCGTGCAAGACGCGCTGGAGTCCGACTCCCAGGCGCTGGTCAACCGCTGGCAGTCGTGGATGGACCGCCAACTGGGCGACGACGAGATCCGCGAGCTGGTGGGCCAGACCAACGGCTTCCTGCGCAGCGTTCCTGAAAAAACGCGCGACACGAACCAGCAACTCATGGAAATCCTGATGGCCCAGGACTTCCAGGACTTGACCGGTCAGGTGATCAAGAAGGTGCTGGATGTCGTCCAGCTCATCGAAAGCCAGCTGGTCGGCATCCTGCTCGACAACGCGCCGGAACACCTGCGCGTGGAAGCCGCGCAGGTTGCGACGTCGCTGCTCAACGGTCCGCAGATCAATCCGGACCATCCGGACGTGGTTGCCAACCAGGAACAGGTGGACGACCTGCTGGAAAGCCTCGGGTTCTGACCTCGGCGCTGGACACAACAAAACGGGCGTTGCGACGATGTGCGCAACGCCCGTTTTGTTTTGTTTTGTCTATTGCCCGGCATGGCGCGATACCGCCGCCTTCAATCGCGCAGGATGGTCCGGAACCCGATGTGCGCTGCGGGCAGATCGGCTTCCTGCGCCTCGCGTGCAGAGGCCCGGTAGCGCACGCAGAAGTCCGGCGAGCACAGGAACGAGCCGCCCTTGATGACCATCGGCCGGTTCGGCTGGCTGTTGTTCCGACCGAAGCGTTGCGGTTGGTCCAGCGCGGCCACGGCGCGGGTGTCGCCATTGGCGTGCGACTGATGCGGGCCGGTATAGGCGTCGCGGGTCCATTCCCACACGTTGCCGATCATGTCGTACAGCGCAAAGCCGTTGGCGGCATAGCAGCCGACGGGGCCGATGCCGGCGCGGCCGTCCTCCGCGGTGTCCAGCACGGGAAAGATGCCCTGCCAGTAGTTGGCGCCGGGTTTGCCGCTGCCATCGCGCGGAGCTTTCTCGAGGTCCGCGCCATCGCGCCCGGCCTTGCCGGCGTATTCCCACTCCGCTTCCGTCGGCAGGTCGTGGCCCAGCCAGCGGGCGTAAGCCAGTGCATCGGCCTGGGTGACACGCGTCACGGGCTGGTTGTCGGCATCGGCGAGCTGGCTGTCGGCCCCAGTCGGGTGGCGCCAGTCCGCCCCTTTCACCCAGCGCCACCATGCATACGGGCGTGTCTGCATCTCTGCCGAATCCGGCACGTGAAACACCACCGCGCCGCCCTGGCGCTCGGCGTCGGTCACATAGCCCGTGGCGGCCACGAAACCGGCGAACTGCGCGTTGGTCACCTCCGTCTGGTCGATCCAGAAACCGCGTACGCGCGTCTGGGCAGGCGTGCCACCGCTCTGCGCCGGGCGTTCGTCCGGATAGCCGAGCGTGGTGCCAAAGGTGAAGCTGCCGCTGCTCACGTGCACCATGCCGGCCCGCGTGTCCTGCCGCCAGCCGGGCGGCAACCCGCCGTAGCGGGCGCAAGCCTCGGTCGTGCCCAGCGGCAGGCGCGGCGCCGTGTGCGCGTTGACCACATTTGCGGCGCGGGCCGCCATGTTTCCACCGGCCGGGTGCAGCGCCACGGTTGCCACCGCGGCCAGCGCTGCACCTGCCAGCACCCAGCGCACACGCCGGTGCCTTTTCTGCTGTACCTCGGCGCTCATCAATAGAACCCGCGTGGGCGCAGCGGCTCCACCCCACCAACGCTGCGCATGTAGTCCTGCCATTGCTGGTACAGCGTGGCCGCCACGTCAGGGTGCTGCGCAGACACATCGGTGGTCTCGCCCCGGTCGCTGGCAATGTCGAAGAGCTGCCAGTGGCCATCGGCCGCGCCCAGCGGCGGTTCGGTCCACAGCGCCTTCCAGCGGCCGTCTGCGCTGCGCAGGTAGGCCCGGCCGTACGACTCGTCGCCGAAGGGCTGCGTGTGGATGGGGCCTGCATCGGCGGATTGCCGGATCGACGCCAGCAGCGACACGCCCGTCACCGGATACACCGCGCGGCTGCCGTACTGCACCTTGCCCTTGTTCTGGTCGACACCGTTGCCGTCCACGGCCGGCTGCGCGGGTGTGCTGGGCGGCGCAATGCCGGCCACGGCCAGGAAGGTGGCGGTGTTGTCCGTCACATGCGTGAAGCGCGTGATGGGCGGCAGTGCCTGCGTCTGCCCCGGCAGGCGCACGATGGCCGGCACCGACACCCCGCCTTCGGCTGCATGGCCCTTGACCAGGTTGAACGGCGTGGCGCTCACCTCGGCCCAGCGCAGGCCGTATTGCAGGCGCTGTGCGTTGGGCAGGCCGTTGTCGGTGCCAAGCCTGGAGTAGACCGGGTCGGTGGCGTTGGCTTCATCGGTGGCCTTCGGGTCGGCGCCCGAGTCGATGGGCCAGCCTTCGGCGCCGTTGTCCGACTGGAACATGATGAAGGTGTTGTCGTACTCGCCGATGTCTTTCAGGTGCTGGATCAGCAGGCCGATGTTGTAGTCGAGGTTCTCGACCATGCCGGCGTAGATCTCCATGTAGCGCGCCTGCGCCTTGCGCTCCAGCGGCGTGAGGTCGCTCCACTTCTTGCTGACGTAGCCGGGGCCGTAGTCGGTATAGCCCTGCGCGGGGCCGTGGTTGGCATTGATGTAGCGCGCATTGGTCGTGCCGTTGTTGGGCGATGCGGCCGAACGCGTGGTCGTGCCGGGCAGCCCGGCAAACGGCGTGAAATCGGCCGGAATGATGCCCAGCGCCTTCTGCCGCGCGATGCGCGCATCGCGGATGACGTCGTAGCCCGCGTCATAGCGGCCGGCATATTTGTGCAGCCACGGGTCCGGCACCTGCAGCGGCCAGTGTGGCGAGGTGTACGCCGCATAGGCAAAGAACGGCTTGCCGTCGCCCTTGTGCGAGTCGATGTAGCTGATCAGCTTCTGCGTGTAGAAATCCGTCGAATAGAACACCGCCGGGCTGCCGCCCGCGCCGCCGGGTTGCCCTGGCTGGCCCGGCTGCACATAGGCGCCGTCTTCCGTGTAGTTCTTCGCGTTGGCGTTTTCATGGCCGAAGTGGTTGCTGGCCGCACCCGGCAGCAGCGCATACGAGCGCTCGAAACCCCACTGGTCGGGCGTCTTGCCCAGGTTGCCAGCGCTGCCCGCAATGCCGTTGCCCAGATGCCACTTGCCGGCCATGTAGGTGTGATAACCGCCGTCCTTGAGCAGTTGCGCGACCGACAGCGAGCGGTCGTTCAGATAGCCCTCGTAGCCGGGCAGCCCGGCGCGCTCATCGTTGGGCGCACCCATGGTCCCTTCGCCCACCAGGTGGTGGTCGGTGCCCGAGATCAGCATCGCGCGCGTGATGGCGCAGACGGTGCCCGCGTGGTGGTTGGTCAGCAGCCGGCCCGACTGCACCAGCGCATCGAGGTTGGGCGTGTCGATCTCGCCGCCCATGGCGTGGATGTCGGAATAGCCGAGGTCGTCGGCCATGATGTACAGGATGTTCGGCTTGCGGGCCGGTGTGTCCGGTGTGCTGTTGTCTGTGCCGGCCGTGGACGTGCCGGGCGGCGAATCGCTGCCGCACGCACTGAGCGTGGCAAGGGCGGTGGCGAGCAGGGCCGCCAGCAAGCGCTGGCGCAACGGCAGGGCAGGGGAGTTGGCTCGATCGGGCGACATGACGGTTGGTCCGTTCTGCATTCTGGTTTGGAGAACGGGTCATGCTATGGACGCCCCCTGCATAAGGCGACGAAGTTTTCCGCACGTCGATATGACGCACAGGCGTTTTGCCCGTGCGCAGGCCGTTGCCCCGCCATTGCGAACCCCACGTTAACTCTGTATGGACGACGCCTGCGCCACAAGCAGCGCCATTTCGTGGAAATGCCCCCTCCGGAGCGGCTTTTTCCGCGCTTCGGCCAGGCGAGGGTGCCGGAATAATGCGAGGGTCGGCCATCAGGCCGGTGCTGTGCATTCCATCACGTTCCCCCCTCGCACGCCGGCATGTCCGAAGAAAGCGATCTCGAAAAAACCGAACCAGCCTCTTCGAGGCGCCTCGAGCAGGCGCGCGAGGAAGGCGACGTTCCCAGATCACGGGAACTGGCTTCGTTCGCCCTCACGGCAGTGTCCGCGGGCGGTTTGTGGGTGATGGGCGACTCGATTGTGCGGGCAGCGTCGTCCTTTCTGGCGCGCTGCCTGGAATTCCACCGCTACAACTACACGAGCGGGCAGGACCAGTGGAACTACGTGACCGGCCAGTTCATGCCGCTGGCCATGGCGCTGGGCGGGCTGATGCTGATGCTGGTGATTGCCGCGCTGTCGCCGCTGGCGCTGACGCGCGGGGCCATCTCGTTCAAGCCGCTGTCCCCCGACATTTCGCGCCTGTTCAAGCTGCAAGGGCTGACGCGCATGTTCTCGATGGAGGGGCTGATGGAGCTGCCCCGCCTGCTGATCAAGCTGTTCCTGATTGCCGGCGTGGGCTGGCTGCTCGTTCGGTATTACCGCGGTGATCTGATCGAACTTCCGCAGCAGGACCTGGGTGTGGCCATGCGCGACACCCTGCACGTGGCCGGCGTGGCCTTCCTCTGCATGGCGGCGGTGATGATGCTGGTGGCGGCCGTGGATGTGCCGCTGTCCTTGTGGCAATACGCGCGCAAGCACCGCATGACCAAGGAAGAGGTGCGCAAGGAGCACCGCGAGTCCGAAGGCGATCCGCACGTCAAGGGCCGCATCCGCAACCTGCAGCGCCAGGCGGCCCAGCGCCGCATGATGGCCGACGTGCCCAAAGCCGACGTGATCGTCACCAACCCGACGCACTACGCCGTGGCGCTGCGCTATTCCGAGAAGGAAGGCGGCGCGCCGCGCGTGCTGGCCAAGGGCGCCGACATGGTCGCCGCCAAGATTCGGGAGTTGGGGACGGAGCACAAGATTCCCATTCTGGAAGCGCCCCCGCTGGCCCGTGCGCTGTACCGCCATACCGAGATCGGCCACCAGATTCCGGAGGCGCTCTACGCCGCTGTGGCCGAAGTGCTCGCCTATGTCTACCAGCTGCGCCGCCTGCATCAGGTGGGCGGCCGTGTGCCGGTGCGTCCGACCGACCTGCCGGTGCCTGCCGATATGGATCCGGGGCCGCAGCCCGGCCCGGACGATGCCGATGACGACGTCACCAGCGGCGCCTGAGGGATCGGCAACCCCGACGTTGACGCTGACGCCTTCGCCCTGTAAGGCTCCGACTGGAGCTACCGCACCACGACGTTATATCGGCCCGGGCGGTGCCATGCGATCACCATCGCGCTCATGGCGACTGCGCTGAGTGCCGACCACCCCACGCGGCCAGTCGGAATCACCAGGAGCGATGTCAGCAGAATCATCGAATCGATGACCACCTGTACGATCCCCGCATTGATGCCCCGTGTGCGCTGCAGCCAGAGCGTCAGAACGCCCGTGCCGCCCACGCCGGAGCCATGCCGGGCGAGCGCCAACACCCCCATGCCGTTGAGCGTCCCGCCCACCACCGCTGCAAACAGCGGGTTCTCAAAATCGATGTGCAAGGCCTGCCGCGTCACCGCAAGCAGGAGGGTGATGCCACAACTGGCCAGCGTCGACTTGATGGCAAAACGGGGGCCCATCACGAAATAGGCGAACACGAAAAACGGCACGTTGACCAACGTGAAAATGGTGCCGACCGACAGCGGCGCGACATACGACACGAGCAACGCGATCCCTGCAATGCCACCGGTCACGAGTCCGGCCGCGCTGAGCAACACCACCCCCGTCACGATAAACATCATGCCGACGGCCATGCCGTAGACGTCTTCGAGCATCGTGTGCCGGGCGGCATGGGGAGGGTTTGCTGCGACGGCGCTGCTTGCGTGATGAAGCTGATGGTCCATGGTGCCGCTCATCGGATGAACGGCCAGTCCGGCAAACAATCATGGATGTCCGGTAATCCAGAGGTGGGGTGCTTCATTGAACGTTGCCTATGATCGGGTTGGTGCATCCACGCACCGGACACTGCACCACCGTCGTGCGGTGATGCCTGGATCCGGGTCTGGTGGGCGGCGTTTCAGGATGATTTGCAAGTCCCATACCCAGCATCCCTGGCGGCATGGCGCATACGACCAGGCCACTGCTGCAGCGCGAGGGTATCGAAAGGGGAGCGGTTGAGGGACAGCATGGGCACAGCCCATTTGAGTACGCGATTCTGTATGAAAGTCTGGTACGACGCACCCCCAGGCCCCCCTGGCGGCGTGAAGGGGTAGAAGCGCACCCCCCGGTGGGAGGGTATTTCAACGAAAAGCCGCCTTTTGGGCGGCTTTCTCGCTTCTTCGATTTGGCGATGCCGGCTGCAAGATGGCATCCATCGAAAAGCCCCCCGCTGCACGCCCCGCCAATGAACGCTGCACTGCTCCGAGTCACCGACATCCTGCGCAAGGGCGACTACCGCTCGGCTGCGGGCCCGGTGCTCATCATCCTGATCCTGGCGATGATGGTGCTGCCATTGCCGCCGTTCATCCTGGACCTGCTGTTCACCTTCAACATCGCGCTGTCGATCATCGTGCTGCTGATCAGCATGCACACGCTCAAGCCGCTGGATTTCTCGTCGTTCCCGAGCATCCTGCTGATCACCACGCTGATGCGGCTGTCGCTGAACGTGGCGTCCACGCGCGTGGTGCTGATGGAAGGCCACACCGGCCCCGACGCCGCCGGCAAGGTGATCGAGGCGTTCGGCCACTTCCTCGTGGGCGGCAACTACACCGTCGGCATCGTGCTGTTCGTCATCCTGGTGATCATCAACTTCATGGTGATCAGCAAGGGCGCGGGCCGTATCGCCGAGGTCAGCGCGCGCTTCACGCTCGATGCGATGCCCGGCAAACAGATGGCGATCGACGCCGACCTGAACGCCGGCCTCATCCGCGAAGACGAGGCCCGCAGGCGCCGCACGGAGATCGCCCAGGAAGCTGAATTCTTCGGCTCCATGGACGGTGCCAGCAAGTTCGTGCGCGGCGATTCGGTGGCGGGTATCGCCATCCTGCTGATCAACATCGTCGGCGGCCTGGCGGTGGGCGTGCTCCAGCACGGCATGGACGTGGGCCACGCCGCCACCAACTACACGCTGCTGACCATCGGTGACGGCCTGGTCGCGCAGATTCCTGCGCTGGTGATCTCCACCGCGGCGGGCATCATGGTCAGCCGCGTCTCCACCGACAAGGACGTCGGCCAGCAACTGTCGAGCGAGCTGTTTGCCATGCCGATGGTGCTGATGACCACTGCCGGCGTGCTCGGCCTGCTGGGCCTGGTGCCGGGCATGCCGCACATCCCGTTCGTGCTGTTTGGCGGCGGCCTGGGCTACCTGGGCTGGTACCTCAAGAAGAAGCGCGAAGTGCCCGAGATCGAGCCCGTGCTGCAGGCCATTGCCCCGGTGGATACGCCCGAGGCGAGCTGGGACGACGTTGCGTGGGTCGACGTGCTGGGCCTGGAAATCGGCTACCGCCTGATCCCGCTGGTCGACAAGAGCCAGGACGGCGAGCTGCTGCGCCGGATCAAGGGCATCCGCAAGAAGTTCACGCAGGACATGGGTTTCCTGGCGCCGGTGGTACACATCCGCGACAACCTGGAACTAGGCCCGTCGTCGTACCGCATCACCCTCAAGGGCGTGGAAATCGGCCACGGCGAGGTGCAGCAGGGCAAGTTCCTCGCCATCAACCCGGGCGGCCAGGACGGCATGGGTGGTCATGGCGGCATGGGTGGCCTCGGTGGTCGACTGGGCACGCAACTGCCCGGCACCCCGACCGTGGACCCGACCTTTGGTCTGCCTGCCATGTGGATCACTGCCGATGTGCGCGATCGCGCGCAGGCCGAGGGTTACACCGTGGTCGACTGCAGCACGGTCATCGCCACGCACGTCAATCAGTTGATTTACACCCATAGCACCGAGCTTCTCGGCCGTTTGGAAGTCCAGCAATTGCTCGATCATTTGGGCAAGGAAGCACCGAAGCTGGTCGAAGACGTTGTGCCGAAGCTGTTGCCCGTCGCGACCGTGCAGAAGGTGCTGCAGAACCTGCTGGACGAAGGCCTGCATATCCGCGATATCCGCACCATCGTCGAGACGCTGGCGGAGCACGGAGGCAGGACGCAAGACCCCGCCGAACTCACCGCCGCCGTGCGTGTGGCGCTGGGCCGGGCGATTGCCCAGCAGCTCTTCCCGAACAAGACCGAAATGCAGGTCGTCACGCTTGACCCGAATCTGGAGAACATCTTGCTGCAAAGCGTCGTCGGCTCTAACGCCGGCCCGATCGAACCGCAATTGGCCGACTCGCTCATGCAGGCGGCAGCGGACTCGTCGCGGCAGCACGAACAGATGGGTCAGACCGGCGTCCTGCTCGTGCCGCCCGCACTGCGCCCGATGCTCGCCCGCCTGTTCAAGCGTGCCGCACCGAGCCTGCGCGTGCTGTCGCACGCAGAAATTCCAGATCACCGAACGATTAAGGTTGTCGCCATGCTTGGAGGCCGCGCATGAAAATGCATCGATTTACCGGACTGACGTCGCGTGACGTTCTGCGCAAGGTCCGCGACCAACTGGGCGATGGCGCTCTGATCCTGTCGAACCGCGCCATTCCCGGCGGCATCGAGATCATCGCGGCATCCGATTCGCACGTGGATGCGCTGGTCGACACGCAGTCGTCGGCGCCCCGGACGGCGCAGCGCCGTCCCACGGCACCGGCCCCGATTCCCGAGCCCGCACCGATTGCCGCTGCAACCGCAACGGTGGCTGCCGCGCAGGCACCAGCGGATGAAGCCCCGCAGGCCGAGACCCCGGCACCCAACGCGCTGGCCCGTCTGCGTAACCGCTTCATTGCTTCGCGCCGCGCGCCGGCACAGGAAGAGGCTCCGGCAGCCCCGGTTGCTCCGGTGGCCAAGCCGGCCGGCCGCACGCTGCAAACGCGCGTGGATGACGACGTGGCCTTCGGCGAAGAAGATGCGCTGGCAGCGTCCACCCGCATGCTGGCTGGCCTGTCGCTGGACCGCGCCAATGCCGAGGTTGCCCAATCCGCGGCGCAAGCCCTGGCCAGCACCGCCCAGTTCATCGCCCGCCGCACCGCAGTGGAAGACGACGAGCCGGCGATGGAATCGACCGCCCGCTTTGCCGCACGCCGTGAGCAGCCACGCGAGCAGGCACATGAACAGGAAGAGCGCCCGGTTTCTCTGCGCAGCTTTGCCGAGCGCGTGGAAGCCCAGGCCCGCAACCTCCGTGCAGAACAGCAGAAGGCCGAAGCGCCTGTGAAGGCCCGCATCGACGCGCAAGCCGACGCAGGGAAGGCGTCCGACATTTTCGTCCGCGTGGAGGACACGATGGCCAAGCCCGAAGCCCCGCGTGATGACGTGAGCCTGCAGCGTTCGGCCTTCCAGGCCGACGTGAAGGAAAGCATCCGTGCCGAGACCGACGTGATGACCCGCCGCATGGTCGGCGAGATCGAAACGCTCAAGAGCACGCTGAACGACGCCATGTCGAGCCTGGCCTCGCTGGGCGTGAAGCTGGGCGACCCGGTGCGTACGCGCCTGTTCCAGACCATGCTCAACGCAGGGTTCTCGGCGCAGCTCACGCGCTACGTGCTGGAGAACATGCCGCAGCACGACACGTACGAAGGCGCGCTGGATTTTGTGCAGCGTGCGATTGAAAAGAACCTGAGCACCGTGTCGGATGAAAACAGCCTGCTCGACCAGGGCGGCGTGTTTGCCCTGATGGGCCCGACCGGCGTGGGCAAGACCACCACGACCGCCAAGCTGGCCGCACGCTTCGTGCTGCGCCATGGCGCCTCACGTGTGGCACTGCTGTCGACCGACAGCTACCGGATCGGCGGCCACGAACAGCTGCGCATCTACGGCAAGATCCTGGGCGTCTCGGTGCATGCCGTGAAAGACGCGCAAGACCTGAGCCTGGCGCTGAACGACCTGCGCGAGAAGCACGTCGTGCTGATCGACACCATCGGCATGAGCCAGCGCGACCGCGCCGTGTCCGAACAGATGGCGATGCTGCACGCCGTGGGCCCGTCGATCAAGCGCCTGCTGCTGCTCAACGCCGCCAGCAACGGCAAGACGCTCGATGAAGTCGTGGGTGCCTACCGCGACGCCAACCTGGCCGGCTGCATCCTGACCAAGATCGACGAGGCTGCCTCCGTGGGCCACGCGATGGACGTGATGATCCGCCGCCGCCTGCCGCTGCACTACGTGTCGTACGGCCAGCGTGTGCCGGAAGACATCGCGGTGCCGAACAAGAAGCTGCTGATTCACCGCTCGTTCCGGGCCAGTGCGGAGCAGTCGTCGTTCACGCTGGATTCGGATGAATCGCTGCTCGTGGCCCAGGGTGCGGTGTCACGCAACGCAGGCAACCGCGAACCCGGCCTGGCCGCTTTCGATTTCGCCTGACAAGGGGGCGACCATGACGACGCCATTCGCCAAGGATCAAGCCGCAGGGCTGCGGCGCATGCTCGGTCATGCCGCTGCCCGCCGCGTGCTCGTGATCGGCGCGGAAGAGCAGGTCGATGACTTTGTCGACAACCTGCGCATCGCCCTGTCCGGCATGGGCCGCGATACCGCTGTGGTGAGCGCGCAGACCGTGCTGGCCATGGCCGGTGTGCTTGAGGAGCACGACGAGACGGCGGATGTGACCCTCGTGGCAGCGCATTTCGGCACGCGGGCGCTGGGCACCGTGGCCGAAGCGTGCGACGACGTGCTACTGACCTTCTCGGATGGTCCGGAAGGCATCAAGAGCGCTTACACGCTGCTCAAGAAAACCGCCGTGCTGCAAGGCGGCGCCGGCATCCGCACCGTGGTGTGCGGCGCGCATTCGGTGGATTCCGCCGTGCGCGTGTTCGGCAACCTGGCCAACACCGTGGGCCAGTACCTGAACACCCGGATCGATTTCGCCGGCTACCTCCCCGAGGACCGGCACGTAGAACTCGCGCTCTCGCTCGGCAAGCCCGTGGCGAGTGCGTTTCCCGCATCGCCTTCGGCCATGGCCTTCCGCCAGCTTGCCGAAGAAATGTTGAGCTGGGCCAGCGCCGAGGCCCAAGCCGGTGATGGCAGTGCGCCGTCACGGGTGGTCATGTCGGCGCGGGCACCGGCTCAGGAGCCGGCAGATGAATCGGCGCAAGCAACGTCAATGTCGGCATCGACAGCGACACCCGGCGCCACCGCACGCGCGGCCGAATTGGTTTATTGAGGCGCAGCATGAACGAAGCGTCAAAGGCAGGCATGGATATGTACACCGCAACCGGTCGCAAGACCAAGTCCGACGAGATGGCCACCTACGCACCGCTCGTGCGTCGCATTGCCAACCAGATGATGGTCAAGCTGCCGGCCAGCGTTGAGCTGGACGACCTGATCCAGGCCGGCATGATGGGCTTGCTCGACGCGCTGTCGCGCTATGAGGAAACGCAGGGTGTGCAGTTCGAGTTCTACGCGGCCCAGCGTATCCGCGGCGCGATCCTGGACGAACTGCGCGGCTCGGATTGGCTGCCGCGCGGCCTGCGCCGCAACGCGCGCACGATCGAGCAGGCAATCCAGAAGCTCCAGCAGCAGAAGGGCCGCGCGCCCACCGAAACCGAGATTGCCGCAGCGCTGGGCATGTCGCTGGCCGAATACCAGAAGCAGCTGGTCGACCTGCAAGGCAGCCAGCTGCTGTATTACGAAGATTTCGACCGCGAAGACGCCGACGCTTTCATCGAGAACCGTGCGCCCGAGAACGACGCCACGCCGCTGGACCAACTGCTGGACCACGACCTGCGCGAATCGGTGGTCGCCGCCATCGAGGCACTGCCCGAGCGCGAAAAGCTCATGATGAGCCTCTACTACGAGCAGGATCTGAACCTGCGTGAAATCGGCGCCGTGATGGGCGTGTCGGAATCGCGCGTGTGTCAGATCCATAGCCAGGCGATTGCCCGCATCCGCTCGCGGCTGCGCGATCGTGCGTGGCTGCCGACGCCGACCTGATCCGATATCACCCGAGCGCCGCCGCCAATGGCGAGCGACGCTGGGTCTGTGCCTGACCTGCCAGTTTCTTACTGCGCGGCCAGCGAGTCATCTCGCGGCCGCGCTTTTTCTTTGGGCACGTCGGTTACTTCGGGCACGTCGGTCACGAGCCGCGACGCGGCGGCATCCCACACGCGGGTCTCGCCGTGCTTGAAGAGAAGGAAGCGCTCGGCTGGCACGTTGGCGGCCTTCAGCGCGTGGGCCAGGTCGGTGATGGGCTGGTCCAGCGCTTCGTCCGTCAGCTCGAACGTGCCCCAGTGAATGCCCACCGCCTGCCGTGCGCCGATGTCTTGCATGACCTGCACGGCTTCGGCCGGGTCGATGTGCTGCGCCTTCATGAACCAGCGCGGCTCGTACGCACCCACGGCAATGGCCGCCACATCGAAGTGGCCGAAGCGCGTACCGATGTCGCGCGTGTCTTGCGAATACCCCAGATCGCCCGAGAACCAGAAGCGCAGGTGCGGATGCAGTAGCGCCCAACTGCCCCATAGCGTCCGGTTGCGGTCGTACAGGCCGCGTGCGGACCAGTGCTGCACGGCGCAGAAGTGCGCGGTGAAGGGGCCGAAGCGGGCTTCGTCGTCCCAGTCGAACGCGCGCACGTTCGGTTGGTCGCCGGCCAGGCGCGTGCCGCGCACGTTGCGCGCAAACCAGCGGTCGATGCCCAGCGGCACGAAGAACATCGGCGCACCGCCGGGCTGGCGCATCAGCGCACGCACGCTGGCGCGGTCGAGGTGGTCGTAATGGTTGTGCGAGATCAGCACCAGGTCGATATGCGGCAACTGCTTGAGCGACAGCCCTGGCGGTTGATGGCGGCGCGGCCCGGCAAACGGCAGCGGCGAGGCGCGCTTTGAGAACACCGGGTCGGTCAGCACGTTCAGCCCGTCGATCTGCAGGAGCAGCGTTTCGTGGCCGATCCAGGTCAGTTGCGGCTGGCTCGGCGGCTGATGGATGGCACCGAGGTTGGGCGCAACGCAGGAGAGGTCTTGCGTCGGCGGCTTGGGCAGCTTCAGGCGGCGGCGCTCGCGTTGCCATTGCCAGAAATCGGCGTCGGGGCGCGGGTGCGGATAGCGGTTGCGGAATCCGTCCGGCGTGTGGTGCGGCTTGGCGGGGTTGTAGTCGTGATTCTTCATGGCATCGGAGCGGGTCAGCGAAGCACAGAGATGAGAAGGATGACGTCAGTATCAAGGAATCTTTGATTTCCGGTGCCGGGGCAGATGGACGCGACCCGGGAAGTCACCATCGCGCACCTGCATTTCAGAACGCAAAATATGTACACAAAAAACGTATGTAATTGTTGACAGAAAGATGGCGCCCATCCAAGATTCCGGCAAATACGCGGCATCACGCCGCATGAATGCTGGCGGATCGAACCCGCCCCATCCGCCTAAAGCACGCTCCCGGCACTGACACGGGGGCGGCCAAGGAGACAGACAATGCGCCAATCCCCCGGCCAACCCTCGCCTTCTTCGTCGACAATCACCGGCGCGGCTGCCGATCCCGTCAACGAATTTCTGCCGCTGCCGCGCCTGTTCGCGCTAGGGCTGCAACACCTCCTGGTGATGTACGCCGGCGCGATCGCCGTGCCGCTGATTGTCGGCAATGCGCTCGGCCTGTCGAAGAGCGATCTCTCCTATCTCGTCAATTGCGACCTTTTTGCGGCTGGCATCGGCACGCTCATCCAATCGCTCGGTTTCCTGATGTTCGGGATCCGCCTGCCGGTCATGATGGGCGTTACGTTTGCGGCGGTTGCGCCCATGATCGCCATCGGTGTGGAGCCCGGCATGGGGCTGCCCGGCATCTTCGGGGCGTCGATCGTTTCAGGCGTGTTCGGGATTGCCGTGGCGCCGCTGATGGGGCGGCTGCTCGGCCTCTTCCCGCGCGTGGTGACGGGCACGGTCATCATGCTGATCGGTTTTTCGCTGCTGAGCGTCGGGATCAACTGGGCCGCGGGCGGCCAGCAGATGATTCCGCAGGTGGTGGACGGCGTGCGCCACATGGTGCCGAACCCGGCGTTTGGCGATCCGTTCGGCCTCGCCATTGCGGCGCTCGTGCTGGTGACGATCCTGCTGCTGACCAAGTTCGGCAACGCACTGCTGTGCAACATCGCCGTGCTGCTGGGTATCGTGACGGGCACGCTGGTGGCGGCGGCGTTCGGCAAGGTGTCGCTCGCCGACGCGAGCGCCGCACCCCTGATGACGCTGGTGACGCCGTTCTACTTCGGTATGCCGAAGTTCGAGCTGTCGGCCATCATCTCGATGTGCATCGTGATCGTGATCACGCTGGTGGAGTCGACCGGCATGTTCCTCGCGCTGGCGCACGTGGTCGGCAAGCCCATCTCGCGTAATGAACTGACCAACGGCCTGCGTGCCGATGGTCTGGCGACGGTGGTGGCGGGGGTGTTCAACACGTTCCCGCATACGTCGTTCTCGCAGAACATCGGGCTGGTGTCGATCACGGGCGTGCGCTCGCGCTATGTGGCGGCGGCCGGCGGGGTGCTGCTGATCGTGCTGGGGCTGTTTCCGAAGCTCTCGTATGTGGTGGCATCGGTGCCGCAATACGTGCTGGGCGGGGCGGGCATCGTGATGTTCGGCATGGTCGCCGCAGCCGGTATCCGCATGCTGGGCATGGTCGATTTCCAACAGCAGCGCCACAACCTGCTGATCATTGCGGTGTCGGTGGGCTTTGGCATGATGCCCACGCTGGCGCCGGCCTTCTTCCATCACTTCCCGGACTGGACGCGCCCGATCACCCACAGCGGCATCGTGATGGGCACGCTGGTGGCCGTGGTGTTGAACGCCTGGTTCAACGGCATCCGCGGCTCGCACGAAGTGATGCACGGTGCAGCCGCAGCCGCGCATTGATCATCCAACGCCCGCGCTGCAACGCGGCTCAGGTTTCTCCGGCAACGGAAGCGCGGTATGCGGTGTGCTGCCGATAGACCTGGCCCGGGCGCAGCATGACTGTTTCGGCATCGGGCATGTTGACCTGGTTCGGAAACGCACTCGCTTCCAGGCATAAGCCGCTGCGCTGCGCGTGCGTGCCCGCCAGCTTGTGGCCCGAGTAGAACTGAAGCCCGCGTTGGTCTGTGAGCACCGTCAGCTCGCGGCCGCTGCCGGGTTCATACAGACGCGCGACCGGACGCACATGCGGACGATTGTCCGAGGCCGAATTGCGCAGCACGAAGCAGTGGTCGAATCCCCCGGTCTGCGCCAACTGTGCGTTAGGCCAGTCCAGCCGTGCCCCGATGGGCGCCGCCTGCCGAAAATCGAATGCCGTGCCGGCGACACTCACTGCCCGTGTCGGGATCAGCTTGGCATCGACTTCCAGATAGGCATCGGCATCGATCGAGAGGATGTGGCCCCTGATGTCGGTGCCGGGTTTGCCGCTCAGGTTGAAATACCCGTGGCTGGTCAGGTTGATCGGCGTGGGCGCATCGGTCCGCGCTTCGTAGTCGATCGACAGCGTGCCATCGTCGGCAAGCGCATAGCGAACCTGCACGGCGACATTGCCCGGGAATCCCGCATCGCCTTCCGCAGACGTGAGCCGCAGGACCAAAGCGCCGTCCTGATCGTCGGCGTCCCATCGTGCCCGATGAAACCCGCTCGCTCCCCCGTGCAGCAGATTGCTGCCCTCATTGCGGTCAAGCGCGTAGTCGATGCCGTCGAGCGTAAAGCGCGCGCCGGCAATCCGGTTGGCCCAGCGACCGATCAAGCCGCCAAGATAGCCTCCCGATTCAAGGTAGGCGGCAGGCGTCGCATGGTTGAGAAGAATCTCGCCCAGACGCCCGCCGCGATCCGGCGCCTGCCAGGAGACGAGCGTCGCCCCCAGATCGCTGATGGAAACGCGCATGCCCGAGGCATTGCGCAGCGTGAAGAGCCGAACCGGTTCGCCGTCAGGCAGTCGTCCCCATGTTTCCGAAGAGATAGCGCCGTCGAGCGGCGTATGCGCGGACAGCGCTGGCGCGATGCTCATGATTGGCCCTCTGCGATGGCGCGTTCCTGGTATTCGCGTGGTGTGCAATCCAGCTCGCGGCGGAATACGGCGTGCATATATTGCGGGGAAGTAAAGCCGCAGCGCACCGCCACTTCGGCGGTTGCGACATCACGGCTGGCCAGCATGTGCTTGGCCGCGTCGAGCTTATGGCGAAGGATTTCCTGGTGCACGGTGCAATGCAATTCACGACGAAAGTGTTCTTCGAGCGATGACCGCGAGATACCGACGTAGTCCGCGACCTGCTCGGTCTTGATCCCTTGGCAGGCGTATTGCCGAATGAAGTGCCGCGCCCGCATGACGTACGGGCTGGCAAGCGGCTGGTGCCGGGACGACGCCAGCACGTTGATGCCCACGGGTGGTACGAGAATCTGCCGGCCTGCCAGGCGGGCGCCGCCCAGCATCTGATGCAGAAGATGTGCGGCGGTGCGACCCATCTCCACGGTGCCCTGAATGACCGAAGACAACGGGATGCGGCTGAGCGTGCGCGTGAGCGGATCGTTGTCGATGCCGATGATGGCGATTTCTTCCGGTACGGCGAACCCCGCCGTCATGCAGGCCTGCAGCAGATGGCGCGCCCGCGCATCCGTTACGGCAATGATGCCGATGGGCTTGGGCAAGCCGCGCAGCCATTCGATCAACCGGCTGATCGCCTGATGCCAGGTCGGCGCGCTGGTCGAAAGCCCCCGATAGATCTCCTGCTCAACGGGGGCGGCGGGATTGTCTTGCCGACGCAAACGCGTAAAGGCCAGTTCGCGCTCCTGTGCCCAGCGGTTCTCAGGTGCCTGGGGCAGGCTGTACAGCGCAAAGTGCTGAAGTCCGGCTTCGATCAGGTGCCGGTAGGCGAGCGCTACCAGCTTGCCGTTGTCGGTCGCCACATACGGCTCCTTTGCCGGGTAGTGCGCTGCGTCTTCATACGATGAGCCGACGGCTACCACGGGCAGCGGGCAACCGCGCAGCGCTTCGGCGACTGCTGGGTCGTCGAAATCCGCAATGATGCCGTCGCCGTCAAAGCGCTCGATACCGGGCAGCCGGCAGCGGAAATCCTCTTCGAGAAACAAGTCCCACGTCACGCGGGTGGAGCGCATGTAGTCGCCAATGCCCGCGATGATTTCGCGGTCATACACCTTGTTGGCATTGAACAGCAGCGCAATGCGATGAATGCGCGCGTGCTGCGATGGATCGGACGATTGACGGTGCATGGTGGCTCGGGCCGCTCGCGGTGGCAGGGGTTGCCAAACGGCTGCAGCGCAGGGGCGTGCCGCTCGCCCGCACATTCTATTGGCTACATGGAGCGCTGTCAGACGATCGGTGCCGGGTGGCAAGAAATGTTAGTTCGGTTGGGCAATTTCGTAATTGCCCGTGCCGGGCGGCCGCATCACCATGCGATGGCCGTCGAGCCGGGCGAGATCACCATTGCGGCGCACCACGCGTTCCGTCGGCCTAGGGTATCCACCAACAAAAGAAGATGGAGTGAGACATGAGATCGAACCAACGCCGTTGTGTTCTGAGGGCCGTCGTTTGCGGTGCAGTGCTCGCCAGCCTGTCGATGACCGCGCCGCTGGCGCACGCGAGCAAGGCGCATCCGGAAATTGGCTTCTGTATCGACGACTTGCGCGTGGAGCGCTGGTCGCGCGACCGCGATTACTTTGTCGCTGCCGCAGAAAAGCTGGGTGCCAAGGTGTCGGTGCAATCAGCGGACGCCAGCGAGCAACGCCAGATCTCGCAGATCGAAAACCTGATCTCGCGCGGTGTCGACGTGATCGTCATCGTGCCGTTCAACTCCAAGGCGCTGACCAACGTGGTGGCCGAAGCAAAGAAGGCCGGCATCAAGGTGGTGTCGTATGACCGCCTGATTCTCGATGCCGAAGTTGATGCCTACATTTCGTTCGACAACGAGAAGGTGGGCGAGCTGCAAGCGCAGGGCGTCTTCAACGTGCGCCCGAAGGGCAATTATTTCCTGCTGGGCGGCGCGCCCACGGACAACAACGCCAAGATGCTGCGGCAGGGCCAGCTGAAGGTGCTGCAGCCGGCCATCGACCGCGGCGACATCAAGGTTGTCGGCTCGCAATGGGTGCCCGAGTGGAGCGCTTCTGCGGCGCTGGGTATCGTCGAAAACGCGCTGACGGCGAACAACAACAAGATCGATGCCGTGGTGGCATCCAACGACGGTACGGCGGGCGGCGCGATCCAGGCGCTGGCTGCGCAGAAGCTGGCCGGCAAGGTGCCGGTGTCGGGCCAGGATGCCGACCTTGCTGCCGTCAAGCGTGTGATTGCCGGCACGCAGACGATGACGGTCTACAAGCCGCTCAAGCTGATCGCAACGGAGGCCGCGCAGCTTTCGGTGGCCCTCGCCAAGGGTGACAAGCCCAAATACAACGCCCAGTACGACAACGGCAAGAAGAAGGTCGACACGGTGCTGCTGCAACCCACCCAACTCACGAAGGACAACGTCAATCTGGTGGTGAAAGACGGCTTCTACACGCAGGCTCAGATCGGCGGCCAGTAAGGTCGCACGGTCAGGGTCGCTTTGTGCCGGCGATCAGGCAACCGTTCGTCGCCGGCCGCTTTCGTATCCCAGGGACGGGGCATGTCTGAACCGCTGTTGCAGATGCGCGGCATCGTCAAGACGTTCGACGGTGTGAAGGCGCTCGATGGTATCAACCTGGTCGTGAGGCCAGGCGAGTGTGTTGGCCTGTGCGGCGAGAACGGCGCCGGAAAGTCCACGCTCATGAAGGTGCTTTCCGGTGTGTACCCGAGCGGCACCTGGGATGGCGAAATCGTCTGGGAGGGGCAGCCACTGCGCGCCGGCGGTATTCGCGACACCGAGCGCGCCGGCATCGTCATCATCCATCAGGAACTGATGCTGGTGCCGGAATTGTCGGTGGCGGAGAACATCTACCTCGGCAACGAAATCACGCTGCCGGGTGGCCGCATGAACTACGCGGCCATGTACCAGGGCGCCGACAAGCTGCTGCGTGACCTGAACATCCAGGGTATCAACGTGGCGCTGCCCGTGATGCACTACGGCGGCGGCCACCAGCAGTTGATTGAAATCGCCAAGGCGCTCAACAAGCGCGCCAAGTTGCTGATCCTGGATGAGCCGTCGTCATCGCTCACGGCGGCGGAGACGCGCATCCTGCTCGACATCGTGCGCGACCTGAAAGCGCGCGGCATTGCGTGCGTCTACATCTCGCACAAGCTCGACGAGGTGGAGGCGGTGTGCGACACGGTCACCGTCATCCGCGACGGCCGCCATGTGGCCACCGCGCCGATGGATGCGCTCACCACCGACCGCATCATCGCGCAGATGGTCGGGCGCGAAATTACGCAGCTGTTCCCACGTGAACCGCATCCCATCGGCGAGGTGGTGTTCGAGGCGCGCAATGTGACTTGCTACGACGCCAACAACCCGGCGCGCAAGCGGGTCGACGATGTGTCCTTTTCGGTGCGGCGTGGCGAAATTCTCGGCGTGGCGGGATTGGTCGGCGCAGGGCGCACCGAGCTGATGCAGGCGGTGTTTGGCGCGTACGAAGGTGCCAGTGAGGCGGACCTCGTCCTGGACGGAAAGCCGTTGAAAATCCGCGCGCCGCTCGATGCCATTCGTGCGGGCATCGCCATGGTGCCGGAAGACCGCAAGCGTCACGGTATCGTCTCCCTGATGAGCGTGGGGCACAACATCACGTTGGCCGTCCTGCAGCGTTTCGCGCGTCTCGGTCGCATTGACGGCGCGGCCGAACTCGACACGATCCGCAAGGAGATGCGGCGGCTTGCCGTGCGTGCCGCGCATCCGATGCTTCCCATAGCCAGCCTGTCGGGTGGCAATCAGCAGAAGGCGGTCCTCACCCGAATGTTGCTCACGGAGCCGCGCGTTCTGATTCTGGATGAGCCGACCCGCGGCGTGGACGTCGGCGCCAAGTACGAGATCTACAAGCTGATCGGTGATCTCGCCAAGCGCGGCATGGCCATCATCGTGATCTCGTCGGAGCTGCCCGAAGTGCTTGGCATTTCGGATCGTGTGCTCGTGATCGGCGAGGGCGAACTGCGTGGCGACTTCGTGAACGACGGACTGACGCAGGAACACATTCTGACCGCCGCCATTCAGCCAGTCCGGAACCCACCCAGGCACGCAGCCATTTTCCATCAGGCAGGTCACGCATGACTTCTCAAACCAGCCCACAAGCCGCCGGCGGGGTCGGCGATTCGCGCAATACGTTCAAGGCAAGCCAGCGCCTGAGGCAACTGTTCGCACGCTACAAGATCCTCGCGTTGCTGATCGCCGTGGCCGCGATCTGGCTGTTCTTTTCGATGCTGACCAACGGCGCGTTCACCTCGCCGCGCAATCTGTCCAATCTGCTGCGGCAGATGTCGATCACGGGGATGCTGGCCTGCGGGATGGTGTTCGTCATCATCGCGGGCGAGATCGATCTATCGGTCGGTTCGTTGCTTGGCTTGCTCGGTGGCGTGGCGGCCATCCTGGATCAAGGACTGGGCTGGCCGATCACGGCGACGGTGCCCGTGGTGCTGCTGCTCGGCGTGGCCATGGGCCTGTTCAACGGATGGTGGTCGACCTACCGGGGCGTGCCGTCCTTCATCGTCGGCCTGGGCGGCATGCTGGCGTATCGCGGCATCCTGCTCGGCCTGACGCATGGCTCAACCGTTGCACCGGTGTCGGACAGCTTCGTGCTGATCGGCCAGGGCTACCTGCCGCGCCACGTGGGCGACCTGATGGCGGTGCTGATCTTCTGTCTGTTGATCTTCGTGGTGATCCGGCAGCGGCGTGAGCATCGCCGCTATGAGCTCGACGTTGCGCCGCTCTGGCAAGACGTCGCCAAGCTGATTGTTGCTGGCGCGGTCATCGTGGCGTTTGTCGCCACGCTCAACAGCTATGGCGGCATTCCGGTGCCCGTTCTGCTCGTGCTGGCGCTGCTGGGCATTTTTTCTTGGATCGCCAGCCAGACGGTGTTCGGTCGCCGCATCTATTCCGTGGGTTCAAACCTTGAGGCCACGCGTCTGTCGGGCATCAACACCGATCGCGTGAAGCTCGCCATTTTCGGCCTCATGGGCCTGATGTGCGCGTTTGCGGGCATCGTCAATACGGCGCGTCTTGCCGCGGGCTCGCCGTCCGCCGGAACCATGGGCGAACTGGATGCCATTGCGGCCTGCTTCATCGGCGGCACGTCCATGCGCGGCGGCGCAGGCACCGTGTACGGCGCGTTGGTCGGTGCACTCGTGATGGCCAGCCTCGACAACGGCATGTCGATGCTCGACGTCGACGCGTACTGGCAGATGATCGTCAAGGGCAGCATCCTCGTGCTGGCCGTCTGGGTGGACGTCATCTCGCGCTCCGGCCGCCGCTGAGGCTGCGCTACAGGCTTTATTTCTTTTGCTGTCACTGGAATCTCTTATGTCTTATGCGATTTATCCGAGCCTTGTTAACAAGAACGTTGTGATTACCGGCGGCGGTAGCGGCATTGGCGCTGCCATCGTCGAAGGCTTTGCCAAACAGGGCGCGCGTGTCACGTTTTTGGATATTGCGCGTGTGGAGTCAGAAGCGCTGGCGGCGTCGCTTGGCGAGTGCGTGCATCCGCCGGTCTTCCGCCACTGCGATTTGCGGGATATCGATGTGCTGAACGCCACGTTCTCGGACATTGAGGCAGACGCCGGCCCCATCGAAGTCCTGATCAACAACGCCGCAAATGATGACCGCCATCAGATCGGAACCGTGACCCAGGCCTATTGGGACAACCGCATCGAGGTGAACCTGCGCCATCAGTTCTTCTGCGCGCAGGCCGTGCTGCCCAGCATGAAGAAGCTGGGGCGCGGCGTGATCCTGAACCTTGGGTCCATCTCGTGGCACCTTGCCCAGGCGGACCTCTCCATCTACATGACGGCCAAGGCCGGCATCGAGGGCCTCACGCGCGGCCTTGCGCGTGACCTTGGCGGATTCGGCATTCGCGTCAATTGCATCGTGCCCGGCGCGGTGCGCACGCCGCGTCAGATGGCGCTCTGGCAATCGCCCGAGAGTGAAGCCAAGCTGCTGGGCGAACAATGCCTGCATGAACGCGTCGAGCCGGAACACGTGGCGCGCATGGCGCTGTTTCTTGCGTCAGACGATGCCGCGCGGTGCACGGCGCGTGAATATTTTGTCGATGCCGGATGGTACGGCGGATGACGGCGCCCCTCATACCCGAATGCGTGTGGCGCGTAGGCGCAACGCTCGGCGAAGGCGCCGTGTGGCACGCCGCGTCGCGCTGCGTCGTCTTTGTCGATATCAAAAGCAGACGCCTCTACCGATATGACCACGAAACCGGTTTGCGGCGCAGCTGGGTCGCGCCGGGGCAGATCGGCTTTGCGCTGCCCAGCGTTGACGGCAGCTGGATCTGCGGCGTACAAGGCGGCCTCTATCGGTTCCGCTTCGAAACCGGCACCTTCAGCCGCGTGTTGCCGGTCGAGACCGACAGACCGGGAAATCGTCTTAATGATGGTTATGTCGACCGCACCGGCGCGCTGTGGTTCGGTTCGATGGACGATGCGGAGCGCGAGGCGAGCGGGCAGCTCTACCGCGTCGGTCGGGATGGCCGGTCGAGCGTGGGCGATTCTGGCTACGTGATCACGAACGGCCCGACCGCGAGCCCAGACGGCCGCACGCTCTATCACACCGATACCTTGCAGCGTGTGGTCTATGCCTTCGACCTTGGCGACGACGGCAGCCTGGAACGCAAGCGCGTCTTCGCCAACATCGACGGCTCCGGCTACCCAGACGGCATGGCTGTCGACGAGGAAGGATGCGTGTGGGTTGCGCTGTTCGGCGGAGGCCGGATCGAGCGGTTCTCGCCCGACGGCCGATGCATCGGGCGTGTCGACTTTCCGTGTTCCAACATCACCAAGCTCGCGTTCGGCGGCGCCGACTTGCAGACGGTCTATGCAACCACCGCCCGAAAGGGCCTGACGGACGAGGCGTTGCATACGCAGCCGCTTGCCGGCGGATTGTTTGCGTTCCGCGCGCCGGTCAAGGGGCTGCCTTCCGCGGAATGTGCCGTGAATTTTTCAGCCGCGATGATCGATCAATCCTGACGGACGAGCCCGCGTGCCGCGAGGTTGCGATACAGGGCGCGGACACCGAACGTCCACGGGGCGATTTCCGTCGACAGGCGCACCGTGTTCACGAGCGCGCCGAGCGCAGGCGCGCTGATCGTCACGCGGTCTCCCAGGTGGTGCGTAAAGCCGGCGCCAGGTGCGTCACGGTCCTTGATCGGTGAGAACATCGTGCCGAGAAACAGCATGAAGCCGTCCGGATACTGATGGTGCGGCCCGCAGGTCTGGGCCACGAGGTCGAGCGGGTCGCGGCTGATCTCGCTCATGTGGCTCACGCCGTCGAGCGTGAAGCCGTCGTCGGCACCTTCAACACGGAGCGAGACCTGTGTCGCGCGAATCGTGTCGATCGTGAAGTGCTCGTCAAACAGGCGCACAAACGGGCCGATGGCGCAGGAGCCGTTGTTGTCCTTGCATTTGCCCAGCAGCAGCGCGGAGCGCCCCTCGATGTCGCGCAGGTTCACGTCGTTGCCCAGCGCTGCTCCCACGACATGCCCGGCGCTGCTGACCGCGAGCACGATTTCCGGCTCGGGGTTGTTCCACCGCGAGGCCGGATGCAGGCCCACATCGGCGCCGAACCCGACTGCCGACATCGGCTGCGATTTGGAAAACACTTCCGCATCGGGGCCGATGCCGACTTCCATGTATTGCGACCACGCGCCCCGGCGCTGCAGTTCTTCCTTGAGCCGCATGGCGGCATCGGAGCCGGGCTTGATCTTGGAGAGGTCCGAGCCCACCACGCCGACAATGGACGCGCGCACGTCGCGCGCCTTGGCTGGGTCGCCGCCCGCCTGTTCTTCAATCACCCGCTCGATCAGGCTGACGGCAAACGTCACGCCGCAGGCCTTGATCGCCTGCAGATCATTCGGAGCGAGCAGGGTGGGCGCGTTGCCCGCACGATCGGCAGCCAGGGAGCGTTCGACGAGCGTTTCGACGCGGCCCAGGTCTTCCCCGCGTGCCTGCCGGGCGACGGCCAGTGCGTCAGGATGCTCGAACAGATCCGACACGGTCGGCACGGCTTCCGTGATGTCGAAAACGACACCGTTGCGTACCACCACGACGGATGGCCCCTCGCCGTTGGCCGTTGTACGCCACACCCGACCGACGAGCGTTGCATGCTCAAGATCGTGCGGCAAGTAGTTGGCGATGTCGGTCATGTGCACTCCATTCATTGAACTGCCCTGTTACCAGGGAACCCGAGTGATCGTAGAGACGGCGATGCAGAGTGTCCAACCACGTGACGCAATTTCCAACGCGTTGGACAATAGGGCCAATTGCGAGTGGAGCAGGTTTCCAGTGAAGACAGACTACGAGGTGCCAGCACTCAAGCGCATTCATGACGTGCTGGAAATACTTTGCGCGGCGACGTCTCCCGTTCGGCCGGCCGCCCTGGCGCAGGCGACGGGCATGTCCAGAAGCACGTTGTACCTGCTGCTGGAGTCGCTCGAAAGGCGTCGCTGGATTGAAAAGCGGGCCGACGGCTACCTGATCGGCTTGACGCTGTTTGAGCTGGGCAACGCCTATTTCCGCCACGACAGCTTGTTGGCCGCGTTCCGGCGCGAATCCACCGCCTTCGTGGCCATGCACAACGAAGTCGTGCAGCTTGCCGTACTCGACGGCACGGAGGTCGTCTATATCGCGCGGGAGGATGCGCCGCGGCCGGTGCGCCTGGTCTCGGATGTCGGCCTGCGCCTGCCGGCCCATTGCTGCGCGCTCGGCAAAGCGCTGCTGGCGAGCCTCGATGACGAAGCGGTGTGTGCGCTTCTGCCGGCGCGTCTTGCCGCCATGACGGAGCACACCACCACGCGGCGTGCCGATTTGCTCGACGAGCTTGAGCGCATTCGCCTGCGGGGGCTGGCGACAGAGCGTGAGGAGGTGGTGGCGGGGCTTGCCTGCTTCGCGGCGTTCGTGGGCATCACGCCGCTCGGGAAACGCGTTGCGGTGAGTTCGAGCGTGCCGGTCAGCCGACTGGACGCCCGCAGAGAGAAACGCCTCGTCGTCGGTGTTGCGGGGATGGCGGACCGCATCGGTCGCGCGCTTGCGCAGGCATAGCGGCGGGCTGCTTCGTGGCCGGTTCCGCTATGATCGCCACACCTCTTTTTTCTTTCCTTTTTTCTACCCTTGGCGCGTAGGCGTTTCTCATGACCACCGGCACCACACCCCCTCGCATGGCCGATGTTGCGCGCGTTGCCGGCGTGTCGAAGATGACCGTGTCGCGGGTGCTGGCAGGCGGCAGCGTGTCGCCCGAGACCCGCGCGCGCGTGCAAGAGGCTATCGATGCACTCGGCTACGTTGCCACGGCCGCGGCTGGGATGCTGTCCAGCGGCCGATCTGAATTCGTCGCCGCGCTGGTGCCTTCGCTGGCCAGTTCCAACTTTGCCGATACCGTACAGGGGCTGAGCGATGCGCTGGCGCCGCATGGTCTGCAACTGCTGCTCGGGGATACCGACTACCACCTCGATCAGGAGGAGGCGCTGGTGCGGTCGCTGCTGCGCCATCAGCCGCGTGGCATTGCCTTGACCGGGCGCCATCACAGTCCAGGCACGCGTGCGTTGCTCGAGCGCGCGGGCATCCCCATCGTCGAGATGTGGGATCTGCCAGAACGCCCGATCGACAGGGCGGTCGGGTTCTCGAACGCCAAGGCATCGCTCGCGATGCTGCATCACCTGCATGGGCGGGGCTACCGGCGCATTGGTTTCCTGTGCGGGGCAAGCGAACTGGACCGGCGCGGCACCGACCGCATGCGCGGGTACGTGAGCGGCATTAAGGCGCTTGGCCTGGGCGAGCCGCGTGTGATCCGCCTGGGCGAATCGCCCATCACCATGAGCCACGGCGGCCCCGCGATGGCCGCTTTGCTCGATACCTGGCCCGACACCGATGCCGTGATGTGCGTGAGCGACATGTCCGCATTTGGCGCCATCATGGAATGCCACCGGCGCGGCTTGTCCGTGCCCGGTGACATCGCCGTTGCGGGCTTCGGCAATTTTGAGGTCGCGTGGTGCTGCCATCCGACCATCACGACGATTTCCGTCGACGCGTATGGCATCGGCCTGCGCACGGGCGAGGTCTTGCTCCATGCGCTCGGCGTTGGCGAGGCCACGAGCCCGCGCAAGCTCTCACGCATCGACTTCAGCGTTGTCGAGCGCGAGAGCGCATAGCCGGCTGCTTCATGCCCAGCGTCAATGCGAGTGCCGTGGATTGCCGCGCGTCTCGATGACGTTCAGGTACAGCGTTGCCGGCTCCAGGCATCCGCCCGTCGAAAGCTGTCCGACAAACTGCCGATAGATTTCCTGCCAAGGCGTTTGCGACTGCGGCACGCTGAAGGTCGCGCTTTCACGGCGGCGCTCGAGCTCTTCCGCATCGACGAGGACATCGACCCTGCGTGCATTGAGATCCACGCGGATGCGATCGCCCGTGCGCAGCAGCGCAAGCCCGCCACCGGCAGCAGCCTCCGGAGACATGTTCAAGATCGATGGGCTGGCCGAGGTACCGCTTTGCCGGCCATCGCCCATGCACGGCAGCGATTCGATCCCTTGCTTGACCAGTGCTGCGGGCGGCGCCATGTTGACGACCTCCGCGCTGCCCGGATAACCGACCGTTCCGCAGCCACGGATAACGAGGATGCAGCGCTCGTCGATCGCCAGCGCCGGATCGTTGATTCGGGCGTGATAGTCCTCTGGGCCATCGAAGACAATCGCGCGCGTCTCGAAGATGTTTTCCGCGCCGGGCTCGCTCAAGTAGGTCTGCCGGAATGCCTCGCCCACCACCGACATCTTCATGATCGCGCTGTCAAAGAAGTTGCCCGACAGCACGATGAAGCCGGCGCGATGCTTGAGCGGTGCGTCCACGGGAAAGATCACCTCGCGGTCGGCGTCGGGCGCGGCATCGGCAATTGCACCGATCGTCCGGCCCGATACGGTGGGGCAATCGCGGCGCAGCAACCCGCCCGCGTCAAGCTGGCGTAATACGGCGGGCACGCCGCCAGAGCGATGGAAGCTCTCCCCCAGGTATTCCCCTGCCGGCATGCAGTTCACGAGCAGTGGAACCGACTCTCCGTAGCGCTGCCAGTCTTCGAGACTCAATTCCACGCCCATGTGGCGCGCGATGGCGATAAGGTGCGGCGGGCAGTTGGTCGACGCGCCAAGCGCCGAGGCCACCATGATGGCGTTTTCGAACGCCGCGCGCGTCATGATCGTCGAAGGGCGGACGTCTTCACGCACGAGGTCGACGATGCGCTTGCCGGTGGCATAGGCCATCTGCCCACGCTCACGATACGCCGCCGGAATGCTGGCGCACCCGGACAGCGACATGCCCAGTGCTTCGGCCAGGCTGTTCATCGACAGTGCGGTGCCCATCGTGTTGCAGTGGCCGATCGACGGTGACGACGCGGTGGTCAACTCCATGAAGCCTTCGTAGTCGATGTCGCCTGCAGCCAGCCGGTTGCGCGCATGCCAGATGACGGTGCCGGAGCCGACCCGTTTTCCATCGTGCCAGCCGTCCAGCATCGGCCCGCCAGACAGGACGATGGCCGGCAGGTCCACTGTGGCGGCGGCCATCAGGCAGGCGGGCGTGGTTTTGTCGCAGCCGGTCGTCAGCACGACGCCGTCGAGCGGGAAGCCGTGCAGGATCTCGACCAGCCCGAGATAGGCGAGATTGCGGTCGAGCGCCGCGGTCGGGCGGCGGCTCTGCTCGGCCAGCGGATGAACCGGAAACTCCATTGGAATACCACCCGCGTCGCGTATGCCGGCCTTCACACGCTGCGCCAATTCAAGATGGTGCCGATTGCACGGCGCCAAATCGTTACCCGTTTGCGCAATGCCGATGATGGGTCGGCCCGACTGCAGCTCTTCGCGCGTCAGGCCGTAGTTCATGAAGCGTTCTACGTAGAGGGCAGTCATGTCGGCGTGGCTCGGATCGTCGAACCAAAGCTGGCTGCGCAGTCTGCGGGGAGGTTGGGCGGGCATGGTGTCTCGGTCGTTATATGCAACTGGGGTTCCCTCTGCGGGGAATTGGCGTGGCGCTTTCCGGAAGCCTGTGACGCAATTTTGGTACCGGTAACAACGCATGGTAGAGCCGGAAGAAGGCGCAGGCAATAGCGCGTGTTGTCAGCCCCACTTCGGGGGAGGGTGTTTGGATTTGCCGACACCTGCCAGAGCGCAAGCGTTTGCCGCCCCCCGGCTGGTGGGGGAGGGTTGCGATTTCACGATTCTGCAAACAACCCGCCCTATGTTGGCCCGATCTTCGGGGGAGGATAGGGGGCTGCCATGCAGGGGTTAGGGTTATCTGCACGATTTGAAAAAACCGACGCGGGGCGACGTGAAATCGCCACGCGCGGGGGCGCGCTCAGTCGCTCGAGCCGCGCGCTGCTCATCATGGTGGATGGGCAAGTCACGGGCGAGGACCTTGCCGTGCGTGCCGGCCAGCTCGGACTGGAAGCGCAGGCCGTATTCGATCTGGTGCAGGCCGGTTTCATCCGACGCGCAACCGATGTTGCCAGCGAGCCCGTCTTCGTCCAGGTGGTCGAGTCGCAACCCGAGGCGCCCAAGCCCGTTGCACCTGCCGCACCGGCGCGCAAGCGTTCGCTGGCGGCGGCGCGCATGTACCTCATGGATATTGCGGCGCGCACATTCAGCTCGGCCGAGCACCCGATCCGCCAGCGCCTTGTCGAGGCCACCGACCGCGCCTCGGTGGAGGGCGCGTTCGATGCATTGCTGGCGGCCCTGCGCGAAGCCACATCGGCGTCGATGGTGGAGCAGGTAGAAGTGTCCTTCCGCGGGTTTCTGCCGGCCGAAGACAGCGTGGCCGGCTGACCGATCAGGCAGCCTGCTGCGCCACCTCGTCCTGGAGCAGCCCGCGCGCCCGCTGATTCGACTTGTAGATGTTGTCACGCACCGGCACCGCGCCGGTCTTCACGCTGTGCACCCATTCCTGGGTCGACATCACCGCCGCAAAGCGCGATTGCAGCACTACGCTGAACACGCGGTGGATCTCTTCCGCACTCGCGAAGCCAGCCTGGTTTTGATAAGGCACCGCGCCCGACGCGTCATGCAGGAACTCCACCGCCGTGCCGTTGTGCAGGGCGTGATTGATCGTGGACGCATCGCAGTTGTGCGTCATGTAGCCGACCACGGTCAGCGTATCGATGCCGCGTGCTTCCAGCCATTTCGCCAGGTCCGTCTCGGGATAGGCGCTGGGCAGCAGCTTGCGCAGATAGTGGTCATGCGGTCGCGACGCCACCACCGGGTGCAATTGCCAGCCATCGGTGTCGATGGCAAACAGCGGCGAGCTGGCCGGCGAGGTCTGCTGCACGACGATCACCGGAATGCCCGCCTCGCGGGCCGTATCCATGGCGACCCCGATGTTGGCGACGGTCTGCTGCGGGTCCGGATACTCGATCGGCAGGCCGCCCGTGAAGTATTCGTTCTGCACATCGATGACGATCAGGGCGCGCTTCGGGGCATTGTTCGTGGTCATGGCTGACTCCTCAAGGTCGGTTGGATCGGGCATTTGCGTGGGCCCGTGGACAGCATCTTCGCGGATGACTATCCTTCCCGACAGTGGCCCAGAAGACGATTATCGAAAAAATCGGGCCAAAGTGCGGAGCCCGTATGCAACCTCAGCATCCCCGGGAAATCGCCGTTCTGGCCTTCAACGACATCAGCCCATTTCACCTGTCGGTGCCGTGTCTTGTGTTTGAAGACCGCGTCTGGGCCGGGCTGCCGTCGTACAACCTGCGGATCTGTGCGGGGGAGCCGGCCCGGAACGGCGGCCTGCGCACCACAGCCGGGTTTGCCCTGCAGACGGAGTTCACGCTCGAAGATGCCGCCCGCGCCGACGTGCTGGTCGTGCCGTCATGGCGCGATACGGAAGAGCGGCCGCCGGCGGCCATGGTGAATGCGGTACGGGATGCTTACGAACGCGGCGCCACGGTGGTCGGCCTGTGCCTGGGCGCGTTCGTGCTGGCAGAGGCGGGCGTGCTCGATGGCCACGAGGCCACCACGCACTGGAGCGCTGCCGATGCGTTCTCGCAGCGCTACCCGCGTGTGAAGCTGGTGCCCGATGTCCTGTATCTGGACGCGGCCGACGGCCGGCTGGTGACATCTGCAGGCACCGCCGCCGGGCTGGACTGCTGCCTGCACCTGGTGCGCCGGTGGCATGGCGCGGAGGTCGCCAACCGCATTGCGCGGCGGCTCGTGGTGGCGCCGCATCGGCAGGGTGGTCAGGCGCAATACATCGAGCAACCGCTGCACGATGCGCCGGGCGGTGAGCGGCTGTCAGATTTGCTGAACTGGACGGTGGCCAACTTGGCGGAGCCGCATTCGCTCGACTCGCTGGCCGAACGCGCGGCCATGAGCCGGCGCAATTTCACGCGGCGCTTTCGTGAACTGACAGGAACCACTGTCAGCCAATGGTTGCTCGGGCAGCGTTTGGCCTATGCGCAACGCATGCTGGAAACCACGCGTCAGCCGGTCGAAGCGATTGCGCAACTGGCGGGATTCGGCAGCGCCGTATCGCTGCGCCAGCATTTCAGCCGGACATATCACACGTCGCCCAGCGCTTACCGCGCCTTGTTTGCGCAAACCTGAGGCATAAAAAAGCGGCCGGTAGGCCGCTGCATCGATTACTTGGCTACTTGCTCAACTCGTGGCCGATGACGGCCCCGGCTGCGGCACCCCCGATCGTCCCGGCCGTGCTATGCGTGATCTCGTGGCCGGCCACACCGCCCGCCACCGCACCGCCTGCCGTACACGCCGTGAGAGCAGGCGCCAGCACGGCAATTGCGCATATCAGCGCCGTTTTCCATGCGTTCATGATGTCCTCCTGAGAAGCCGGCCAGATGCAGCCGTCGGCATATGCCTCAGTCGAGCAAAGCGCGTGCCGGGCTCACATGAACAACGGCGACAGCGACAGATGCGACAGCGCGATCACGATCACCTGCGCAATCACCAGCAGGATCAGCGGAGACAGGTCGAGCCGGCCGCCCAGCGGCGGCACCACGCGGCGGATCGGGCGCAGGAGCGGGTCGACCAGCGTGTTGAGCACTGCGCCCATCGGCGATGCCGGCCCCATCCACGACAGCACGGCCGAGGCAATCGTCACCCACACCAGCACGTTGAACGCCCACTTGAGCACCGTGAAGAGGGCCGCCACAAAGCCCATCGGCACAAGCGCCACCGGGCTCAGGCCCACCGATGCGAGCAGCAGGAACAGATACACAAGCGCCGTGAGATAGGCAGCCACCAGCGAGGACCAGTCGATATAGCCCGTGGCCGGAATCACCCGGCGCAGCGGGTGCACCAGCCAGCCGGTCAGCTGGAAGATGGCCTGCGACAGCGGATTGCGCGGTGACAGCCGCACCGCTTGCGTCCAGGCGCGCAGCAGCAGCGCCGCGCCGAAGAGCGAGAAGATCGTGTCGAGCAGAAAACGCGTGATATCGCCGAACATGCGTCCGGTTCTCCTATGGTCAGGTCGGGCAGGAGCGCGCGGCATACGCGCGCGCTGGGGCGCGGTATTGTCGCACGGCAATCTGACGTGGATCTGTGCGTTGTGCCTCTGCGCAGCCGCGGCGCATTCGCGTATTGTGGTGCCCGTTCGCTGTTTTCCCTGTGAGGAGACCTGCCTTGAAGCCCACCCTGTTTCGCGCGTTGTTGTCGCTGGCGTGCCTGTCTGCCGTGCCGCAAGTGCACGCGCAGGCCGATACCACGTTCACCGTCGAATCGAGTGCCTTTGCCGACAACGGCGTCATGGACCGCAAGTACGCCGGCAAGAACCCCGCCAACGCCAATTGCACGGGCGACAACGTCTCGCCGCCGCTGCACTGGTCCAACGTGCCCGCGGGCACCAACAGCCTTGTGCTGATCGCCTCTGACCCGCAGGGCGCAGGCGGCCTGGGCGTGAACCACTGGATGGCCTACGGTATCCCGGCCACGCAGACGAGCCTGCCGGAAGGCGCCGGCAGCGGCGCGGCGCTGCGCATGGGCCAGAACTCCATCGGCAAGCCGGCGTATCTCGGGCCGTGTCCGCCCAAGGGCACGGGCATGCATCACTACGTCTTTGTGCTGATCGCCACGGATCTGGCGCCGGACGCGCTGCCCAATGGACTCACGCGCGCTGAATTGGAAGCGGCCATCAAGGGGCATAGCAAGGGCGCCGCTGCATGGATCGGCCGGTTCGGCAACTTTTGACGTGCCTTCGCTGGCCGCCTGCGTTTACTGCGACGCGGCCGGTTCCATGCCCTTGCGCTCGAGCAAGGCAGAGGCTTCCTTGCCGTGCAGCGCCTGGATCAGTTTCTGCGCGTCTGCAAGGTTCTTCGCATGCGCACTCACGCCCACTGCATACACCGTGTAGTTCTGGACGGCTGCGGGCAAGGGCCCGACGTACTGGATGCGCGGCACCGCAAGCAGTTCGCTGATCTGATGCACGGCCAGCGCGGCTTGTCCATCGACCAGCCGGGTGCCCACCAACCCGCCGTGAACGAGCACCGCCTTGAGCGCAATGGCCTGCGCAATGCCGAGCGTTTCGAAGAGTTTCGAAAGATACACGCCGGACGATCCACCAGCGGTTGGGTCCAGATACGCCACCGAAGGCGCCGCCAGCAAGGTCTGCTTGAACTGCTCAACGGTTGAGATATCGGGCCGCGGGGCGCCCTCGGGCACCGCCACACCAATGCCGACGCGGGCCACGCTGCTGAGCGTGGGGGCCAGATTGCCCGACACGCTGAGGGTCTTCGCGACGGGCTCGGGCAGGATCGCTACGTCGAAGGCCTCTCCGTTCTGAATGCGCTTGGCCAGTTCGCCCGCCGTGCCGTTGGTGATGATGAGGTGGAGACCGGCCGAGCGTTCGATCGACGGTGCCAGCGCATCCAGCACGGGCCGGAATGCCCCGGCCGTGAGGACGCTGATATCTGCAGCGCTTGCCTTGCCGACGGTGCCGGCAGTGCACAGCGCCAAGAGCGCTGCCAGAAACGGGATTCTTGAAGTCACGATGCGGCTCCGTTCACGTGTCGGTGCCGCACCTTAGCACTGCATGATCGGCAGGGGCAGACGCTCAGAGCCCCGCTACCGGAAAATTCGCCTGCCAGACAGCGCTTTGCACGTTGACCGGTCTCGGAATCAGCTTCTGCTGCAGGAACAGGTCTGCAATCTGCTGCTGCGAGGCCACGATCTGCGGCGTGACCGGCGTGACGCCGTAGGGCACGCGCCGCAACCAGGTCTCCACAACGGGCTGCTCGATGCCGAGTTTTGGCGCAAGCAGGGCGGCGGTTTCCTGCGGATGCTGATTCACCCACAGCCCCGCCGTGCGCAACTGAGCCAGGATGGCGTTGACCGCGCGCGGATGCGTGGTCACGAATTCCGGCGTGGCTTCGTAGAAGTTGAACACCGGCAGCTCACTGAAATCGCTCAGCGTGCGTGTCTTCAACGCCTTCTGTGCCAGCGCGTAATACGGATCCCACACAACCCACGCATCGACCGCGCCGCTCTCGAAGGCTGCGCGCGCCTCGGCCGGCGGCAGGTAGATCGGCTGAATGTCCTGCACCGTGAGGTTGGCGCGCCGAAGCAGCTGCACCAGCAGGTAGTTGGAGCTGGAGCCCTTCTGCAGCGCGATGCGCTTGCCTTTCAGGTCGGCCACGCTGTGCGCGGGCGAACTGTCCAGCACGAAGAGCGCCTCGTTGGTCTTGCCGCCCGGCTCGGCCCCCACGTAGACAAGGCGCGCGCCTGCCGCCTGCGCAAACACGGCCGGCGGCGCGCCGGTGTAGCCGAAGTCAATGCTGCCCGTGTTGAGCGCCTCCAGCAGTTGCGGCCCTGCAGGGAATTCCTTCCATTCCACCTTGTAGCCAAGCTCGGCCAGCGGTTTGTCGAGCGCGCCTTGCGCTTTCAGCACCGCCAGCAATCCGGCTTTCTGAAAGCCGACGCGCACCGTGCCGGCCGGGTCTGCGGCTTGGGTGAGGCCTGCGCTCAGGGCGAGGCCGGCGCCCAGCAGTGCGGCAAGCCAGCGTCGTCGGCCAGACGATGCGGCGGTATGGGGCAATTGGGTTTGCATGATTCCTCCAGCGAGTTAGGTGTTGTGCGGTCGATGCTACGGACCGCGCACGCGCGAAGGAACGAACAAGATTGCATGTGCATAGACGCGGCTGCGTCAGCCTGTTGTTATGGCAGCCAGTTCAGCCAGGTAGGCCCACGGATAGATGCCACGCGCATGTCCATCACTGAACACCAGTTGCACGCCGTAACCCGCGGGCGCGATGGTGGTGGCGCGCACGGCGGCCGGCACGTTGATCGGCGTGCCGTGATGGCGCTTGAACTGGCACTCCGCGCAGCGGCACGCCTCGCGCAATGCCGCGTGGTCGAGTGCGACCACGGCGTCTGCCCAGTGCAGCCGCAGCCAGCCTTGTGCGACGTCGTTTTCGATACGCTCAGGCGGATGCACGGGCGCGCTCGATTTGTGCCACGGCGATCCGCACGGCCTTGACGACTTCGGGGTCGCCATCGGTTTCTGCGCTGCGCAGAGCGGGCAGGGCAGAGGCTTCGCCGATCTCTCCCAGTGCGAGTGCGGTTTCCTTGCGCAGATTGCTGATCGGGTGCGTGAGCAGCACGGCGAGCGCATCGACGGCATGCGCAGCGCGCCACCGGCCGAGCGCCCGGGCAGCCTGCAGGCGGACTTGCCAATACGCATCGGCCAGCGCCTCGACCAACGCTTGCGTGACATGCGCATCGGGAGCAAGCGCCCGCAGCTTGCCGAGCGTGCTGGCGCTTTCCTCGCGCACGCGCCAGGCGGTGTCATGCAGCGCAGCGAGCAACGCGGGCAGCACAGCGCCATCGGTGGCGAGGCCGAGGGCGCCGACTGCGGCACGGCGCACATCGACATCTGCGTCATGACGGGCACGTTCCGCCAGCGCAGGCAATGCGCCCACATGCTTGCGCCAGCCAAGCACCGCAACGGCCTCGCGACGCACGGCGGCGTCGGCGTCTTGCAAGGCGCGCAGCGCGGGTGCTTCGCTCTCGGGCACGCGCAGCTCACGCAGCCCACGCAATGCGGCGGCGCGCACAAAGGAATTGGCATGGTCGACGTAAGGCAACAGCGCCGGCGCCGACTCGGGAGACTTCAAATCCGCCAGGCCGATTGCGGCCGCATCGCGCACGGTGCCATCGGCGTCTTCCAGAGCACGGGCGAGCGCGGCCACGGTATCCGGCTGTTCCCACGTTGCCAGGATGCGCGCAGCTTCCAGCCGAACTTCGGGGGCAGGGTCTTGCTCAAGCAGCGCAATCACGTTTGGCAGCGAATCGGCGTCTTCTTCATCGGCGATCTGCAGCAGGGCAACGCGGCGGGTGGCGGCATCCGCGTCGTGCAGACGCGCCAGGGGTGTTGTCGTCATCGCGGCCTCAGCGCAGCAGATACGGGATGTCGACCTTCACCGCGCCGGTCGGGCAATCCTGCTCGCACGGCATGCAGTACCAGCATTCGTCGAACTGCATGAAGGCCTTCCCTCTGGTCAGGTCGATGGCGAGCAGGTCGAGCGGGCAGACGTCGACACATACTGTGCAGCCCTTGTCGGCAATGCACTTGGCTTCGTCGATGGTGACGGGCGCGCTGCTGCGCGAGGTGATGTCGTGCGGCGTGTGGGTGAAATGAACGGTCGTCTGTTGCATGGTCATGCAGCCTTCGGAATGCGCATGTGCGCGTAGGAATCGGTGCCGAGCACATCGACGGGGATGACGTACGGCTCGATGGCCTGCTTGCGGCTGGTCATGGCGCCGTGCGCGTCCTTGTACAGGCGCGTGTGGCAGAACCAGTTGGCGTCGTCGCGTTCGGGGTAATCCACGCGGTGGTGGTACAGGCCCCAGCGGCTCTCGGTGCGGAAGAGCGAGGCGCGCGCGGCCATCTCGGCGCAATCGCGGATGAAGCTGACTTCCATCGCGCGCATCAGCTCGTGCGGGTTGCGCGCGTGCAGGTGGGTGATGTCTTCGGCAATCTCGTCGAACCTCCGCATGCCGATTTCCATCTTGCGTGTGACCTTGGGCGGCTGCAGGTAATCGTTCACCAAGCGGCGTAGCTTGTATTCCACTTGCGCGGGGGCCAGTCCGTGGTCGCGTTGCAGCGGCGCAAAGATGCGCGCGCGCTCGCGTTCGATCTGCGCGTCGTCGACGCGGGCGTCGCCTTGCCGGCCGGCGATGTAGTCCGCCGCGTTCTGCCCCGCAAACCAGCCATACGTAAACGCGCCGAGCATGTAGTTGTGCGGCACGGCCGCCATGTCGCCCGCCGCGTAAAGGCCCGGCACGGTGGTTTCCGCGCGTGCATTCACATACACGCCAGACGCGCTGTGCCCGCTGCAGAAGCCAATTTCCGAGATGTGCATCTCCACCATCTGCGTGCGGTAATCGGTGCCGCGCCCCGCGTGGAAGCGGCCGCGGCTCGGGCGCTCGTTGGTGTGCAGGATGGTCTCGATGGTCTGGATGGTTTCTTCGGCCAGGTGGTCGAGCTTGAGAAACACCGGGCCCTTGCCGCCCTGCAGTTCCTGGTAGAACTCCCACATCATCTGGCCGCTCCAGTAGTCGCACTGGATGAAGCGCTCGCCGCGCGCGTTGGCTGTGTAGCCGCCCAACGGGCCGGTCACATACGCGCAGGCGGGGCCGTTGTAATCCTTGATGAGCGGGTTGATCTGGAAGCATTCCAGGTTGGAAAGCTCCGCGCCGGCGTGATACGCCATGGCATAGCCATCGCCTGCGTTGGTGGGGTTTTCGTATGTGCCCATCAGGTAGCCGGAAGCCGGCAGGCCAAGGCGCCCCGCCGCACCGCAACTCAGCACCACGGCCTTTGCGCGCACCACGAGGAAATCCGCCGTGCGGCAATCGAAGCCGAGCACGCCGCAGGCGGCGCCATCGGCATCCGTCAGCACACGCGTGACGACAATGCGGTTCGTCATCTCCACCCGCGCGCGCTTGAGCTGCCGATACAGCACCTTCTTGATGTCGTGCCCCTCTGGCATCGGCAGCACGTAGCTGCCCATGTGATGGACCTTCTTGACGGCGTAGTCGCCGGTTTCGTCCTTCTCGAACTTCACGCCCCAGCGGTCGAGTTGCTCGATCGTGGCGAAGCTGTGCTGCGCATAGGCATACACGCCCGATTGATCGACGATGCCATCGTTGGCCAGCGTGATCTCGCGCGTGTATTGCTCGGGCGTGGCATGCCCGGGAATGACCGCGTTGTTCAGCCCGTCCATGCCCATCGAGATGGCGCCGCTGCGCTTCACATGCGCCTTGTCGATCAGCAGCACGCGCAGCGCGGGGTTGCGTTCTTTGGCTTTGATGGCCGCCATCGGGCCGGCCGTGCCGCCGCCCACGACGACGAGGTCGTACTCCAGTTCCAGCGTATTCATACGGTGCCTTGCAAAGGAAGGATGGATTGCGCGTGCGCCGCCACTTGCCGATCCAGCCGGAGCCGGTACTGGAAGGCGTCGCCGCGAAAATAGAGCCGTTCGAAGTCGATGGGGGTGCCCTGTGCGTCGTGCGTCAGGCGTTCCACGCGCAGCAGTGCCGCGCCTGCGCCCGTGTCGAGTGCGGTGGCCGTGGCGTGATCGGCCAACGCCGCATCGATGGCGAGCGTGGCATGGCCCAGCGCCACACCCGCGTCCTGCTCCAGCACGAGAAACACATCGCGCGTGACGAGGTCCGCCCGGGCGACGATGCTGCCCAGGGCTTTAGGCAGCCACGTCACCTCGAGCGACACGGGCTCGTGGTCCAGCAACCGCACGCGATGCAATTCCGTGACGGGTGTGCCGGGTGCGAGTTGCAGCGCCTGCGCAACGTCGATTGGTGCGGGGACGGTCCGCAGCGTCAGCACCCGGTTGCGGATGGCGTGACCTTGTGCCGACATCGCCTCAGCAAAGCCCTGCAGCGCAGTCACGTTCTGGAAGGCCTTCGGCTGGCTCACAAAGGTGCCTTTGCCGTGGCGGCGGAAGATCAGCCCTTCGTTCTGCAGGTCGGCCAGTGCCTGACGCACGGTGATGCGGCTGGCGTTGAACTGCTCGCCCAGCGCCGCCTCCGAAGGCAGCAGCGAGGCGGGCGCATAGTGGCCGCTTAGAATGCCTTCGCGCAGCGTGCCCTTGATCCGCTCATAAAGCGGCGGGCTAGGTTGGCGGTGCACATCGGAGGTCGTCATCGGGCGCGTAACTCGTCATAACAAGTGCGCCCAGTGTAAAAAGCAGACGTATGCAGCGGAACGAAGCTTTTTCGATATGCATGCTCGGTTTCTGACATGAGCCGCAGCTATAGTGACGGGATTGTTCTGAGCCGTCCGCGCACCGCGCACGCGGGCCGGCACCAGACGCGCGGAACGCCGCACCTCAGACGGCGTACGAAAACAACGGATACGGGTGATGGACCTGGGCACGCGCCTGCAAGACTTTTCTGCCGGCTTTGCTGACACGTTGCGGCAAGCCATGCACGACGTCGGCTTCGAGTGGCTCTCGTTTGGCCTGATGGAATACATCGGCGAGGCGGGCAAGCAGCGGGGCGAGCAACGCGTGCTCTACAACACCAATTCCCCCGCCGGCTGGGAAGAGCGCTATCTGGAGCAGCGCCATTTCGAGATCGACCCGCGCATCGCGCTGCAGGGCGACTGCGGCCTGCCCCTGGCGTGGGACGTTCCTTACCTGCGTGAGCGCGTCGGCAACAGCCCGAGCGAACCCCGCATCGAAACGTTCCTGACCGATCTGAGCCGCTTCAATCTGCACAGCGGCATCGTATGGGGCGCGCCACTGCGCCATCAGATGACGCCGCGCTCCACCTGGATCGTCTTTTGCAGCCTGTCGTCATCACGGTCGGACCGCGCCTGGATGAACGACACGGTGATGGGCGGCGCCATGCGCATCATCGTGCGCGCCTGTACGCATCTGGAAGAGGCCCGCGACAGCGCCCAGCGCAACAAGGAGATCGCCACGCGCGCGTCGTTGCCCGCGCACGTCCTGCGCCGCGTGATCGACTTTGTGGAAGCGAACGTGACGCAGCCCATCAGCGTGCGCGACATGGCCGAGATTGCCGACCTGAGCGTCCACCACTTCGCGCGCAGCTTCAAAGAGGCCAGCGGCCGCACGCCGCACCAGTACGTGACCGAGCGCCGCCTGCAGCTTGCCAGCCGTCTGCTCACCGAGACACGCATGTCCATCCTTGAGATCGCAACGGCGGTGGGTTTTGAAAGCGCGAGCCACTTTGCGGTGGTCTTCCGACGCCTTCAGGGCCTGTCGCCCAATGACTTCCGGCGCCAGCGCGTGGCCTTCTCGCACGTGGCGGCATCCCTGGCCGAATCGGGCTGAGCGCGCGGCCTTTCCTGTCGCACGGTGCGCGAATTTGGTGCGTTGCACGGTGCGCAAATGCCCGCGTGATATCAAAACCGATATCGCTTGGGCCCCAAAAAAGCATTAGACGGTCATGTCTCGCTGTCCATACCATGGCTCAGCACGAATCACCGGCAAGGGAAGATGCACGCCTCATGCCGGAATCGACTCGTGTATCGCGTTGCAAAGACGACGTGCGCAGCCCCGGGGGTAGTGACCGGCTGCGTTCCACCATAACGGAGACAACGATGCAAAAAACGAGCGCTGCGTGCGCCAGACGGACCGTATTGACCTTCCTGGCCACGGCCGGGCTGCTGCTGACCACGGGCTTGACGACAGCGGCTCACGCGGCCGACAAGTCGTTCACGATGGGCTTTGCCCAGGTGGGTGCCGAGAGCGAATGGCGCACCGCCAATTCGGAGTCCATCAAATCGACGGCCAAGGCGCAGGGCGTCAACCTGAAGTTCTCCGACGCGCAGCAGAAGCAGGAAAACCAGATCAAGGCGATCCGCTCGTACATCGCGCAGAAGGTCGATGTGATTGCGTTTTCGCCAGTGGTGGAATCCGGCTGGGACACCGTGCTGCAGGAGGCCAAGGCCGCCAAGATTCCGGTCATCCTGACCGACCGCGGCATCGACAGCAAAGACACCTCGCTCTACACCACGTTCATCGGCTCGGACTTCGTCGAGGAAGGCCGCAAGGCGGGCCGCTGGCTGCTGGAGAACGTCAAGCCCAAGGGCGACGTGAACATCGTCGAGTTGCAAGGCACGGTGGGCTCCGCGCCCGCCATCGATCGCAAGCGCGGCTTTGAAGAGATCATCAAGGCCGACCCGCACTACAAGATCATCCGCTCGCAAACGGGCGACTTCACCCGCGCCAAGGGCAAGGAGGTGATGGAAGCGTTCCTGAAGGCCGAGGGCAAGAAGATCAACGTGCTTTACGCGCACAACGACGACATGGCGATCGGTGCCATCCAGGCCATTGAAGAGGCGGGGCTCAAGCCGGGCAAGGACATCGTCATCATCTCGATCGACGGCGTGAAGGGCGCCTTTGAAGCCATGATGGCCGGCAAGCTGAACGTCACGGTCGAATGCAGCCCGCTGCTCGGGCCGCAACTGATGGATACCGCGCGCGCCGTGCTGGCGGGCAAGACCGTGCCCAAGCGCATCGTCACCAAGGAAGGCATCTTCCCGATGGAAGTGGCGGCCAAGGAATTTCCGAACCGCAAGTACTGAGGGGCCGTTCGCAAGCCCTTTGCTGAATCGGGGCATGCCGGCAGGGCGGGTGACGGTGACTCGCCTTGCCGGCATGCACCCCTCCACAGGCCATACCCATGTCGGATAACCTTGATCAACCCGCCGCGACAGATGCACGCGGCGCGCTGCTGCACATGCGCGGCATCTGCAAGAACTTTCCCGGCGTGCAGGCGCTGGCCCGGGTCGATTTCCGCTTGTTTCCCGGAGAAGTGCATGCCCTGATGGGGCAGAACGGCGCCGGCAAGTCGACGCTCATCAAGGTGCTGACCGGTGTTGAAGCACCCGATGCGGGCGAGATCCTGCTCGGCGGTCAGCCCATCGCGCCGGGCTCGCCGCTGGAGGCACAAAAGCTCGGCATCAGCACGGTGTATCAGGAGGTCAATCTCTGCCCGAACCTGACCGTGGCGGAGAACATCCACATCGGCCGCTTCCCCATGCGGCTGGGCAGCATCGACTGGCGTGCCACCAACCGGGCGGCACAGGCACTGCTTGCCGATCTGAACATCCACATTGACGTCACGCTGCCGCTGTCGCTGTATCCGGTGGCCATTCAGCAGATGGTGGCGATTGCGCGCGCGCTTTTCACCGAAGCCCGCATCCTGATCCTCGACGAGCCCACCTCCAGCCTGGACGACGATGAAGTGGCCCGCCTGTTTGCCGCCATCCGCACGCTCAAGGCGCGCGGCATGGCCGTGCTGTTCGTCACGCATTTTCTTGAGCAGACGTACGCGATTGCCGACCGCATTACCGTGCTGCGCAACGGCCGGCTGGAAGGCGAATACGCCGCGCGCGATCTGCCGCAGCTGCAACTGATCAACAAGATGGTCGGGCGCGACATCGACGCGAGCCGCTTCGAACGCACCGAAGTGCCGCCCGTGGACGACACGGCGCCAGCGTTCCTGAGCGCGCGCGGCATGGGCCGTCGTGGCGTCGTGCAGCCGCTCGATCTGGACGTCCGCCCCGGGCAGGTGCTCGGCCTTGGCGGCCTGCTGGGTTCGGGCCGAACGGAGACTGCTCGGCTGCTGTTCGGTGTCGACCGCAACGATGCGGGCTCGATCAACGTGCAGGGGCAAGCGCGCCAGTTCAGTTCGCCGCGTGACGCAATCCGGCAGGGCATCGGCTTTTGCCCGGAAGACCGCAAGACCGAAGGCATCATTGCCGAGCTGTCGATTCGCGAGAACATCATCCTCGCGCTGCAGGCCAAACGCGGCCTGTTCCGCTATCTGCCCAAGAAGCGCCAGCGCGAGATTGCCGACCAGTACATCGCCAAGCTCGGCATCAAGACGCCCGACGCTGAAAAGCCGATCGGCCAACTCTCGGGCGGCAACCAGCAGAAGGCCGTGCTCGCGCGCTGGCTGGCGACCGATCCTGCCATGCTGATCCTGGATGAGCCCACGCGCGGTATCGACATTGCCGCCAAGCTCGACATCATGGATCTGGTGACCGCGCAGTGCCGCAAGGGCATGGCGATCCTGTTCATCTCCAGCGAGCTGCCAGAGGTGCTGCGCGTGAGCCACCGGTTGGCCATCCTGCGCGACCGCAAGAAAGTAGGCGAGCTGGCCGGCGCCGATGTGACGGAAGACAACCTGTGCCACGTGATTGCCGGCGGCGACGTGCCCGCCAGCCAATCCACCACCACCGGAGGCGCCGCATGAACCCCGCCCGCCTGCGTGCGCTCACCGGCCACCGATTGTTCTGGCCGTGCGTGACGCTGCTTCTGCTGTGTCTGCTCAACGCGTGGTTCAACCCGCATTTCTTTCACCTCGACGTTCGTAATGGGCATCTGTACGGCAGCCTGATCGACATCCTCAACCGCGCAGCGCCGCTGATGCTCGTCTCGCTCGGCATGACGCTGGTGATTGCGGTGGGCGGCATCGATATTTCGGTGGGCGCGGTGGTCGCCATTTCCGGCGCCATTGCGGCATCGCTTGTCGGCGGCACGCTGGTCGTGCAGAACGGCCTGCCCGTCTACGTGACGAAGGTGCCGCTGCTGCTTGCGCTGCTGGCGGCCGTGGGCGCGGCGCTGGTGTGTGGCATGTGGAACGGCCTGCTCGTGGCGGGCGCGGGCATGCAGCCCATCATCGCCACGCTGATCCTGATGGTGGCCGGCCGCGGCGTGGCGCAGCTCATTACCGGCGGGCAGATCATCACCGTCTACTACGAGCCGTTCTTCTTTGTGGGCAACGGCTATCTGTTCGGTCTGCCGTTCGGGCTATACATCGCGGCTGCTGTGCTGGGCCTGCTGTTGCTGTTGATGCACCGCACGGCGCTGGGCTTGTTCATCGAGGCCGTTGGCATCAACCCCGTGGCCGCGCGGCTTGCGGGGTTGAACACCAAGGCGCTGCTGTTTGGCATCTACGCATTCTGCGGTGCCATGGCCGGTGTTGCGGGGCTCATCATCTGCTCCAACGTCAAGAGCGCGGACGGCAACAACGCGGGGCTGCTGCTGGAGCTTGACGCCATCCTGGCCGTCACGCTGGGCGGTACCTCGCTGGCAGGCGGCAAGTTCAGCCTGTGGGGCAGCGTGATGGGGGCGCTCATCATCCAGACGCTCACCTATGCGATCTATTCGATGGGTGTGCCGCCAGAAATCAACCTCGTGGTGAAAGCCGTGGTGGTGTTTGCCGTATGCCTGGCGCAATCGGAGGCGTTTCGCAGCATGCTCTTTCAACGCCACAGCCGTGCGGGGGCGCAGTCATGAGAATCAATCCACGGCGCTTGCCGTTCTACGTCACGCTGTTTCTGTTTGCGCTGTTGTTCGGCTTCGGCTCGGTCACTTATACGGGCTTCTTCAGCGTGCAGGTGTTTCTCAATCTGCTGATCGACAACGCGTTCCTGATCGTCGTTGCCATCGGCATGACGTTCGTCATTCTGTCGGGCGGCATCGATCTGTCGGTCGGGGCGGTGGTGGCGCTGACCACCATGATCTCCGCCGCGTTGGTCGAACATCACGGGTGGTCGATTGGCGTGGTGGTGCCTCTGGTGCTGGCTGTGGGGTGCCTGTTCGGCCTGATGATGGGCGTGCTGATCCAGGTGTTCCGCATTCAGCCGTTTATCGTCACGCTGGGCGGCATGTTCCTCGCGCGGGGGCTGTGCTATCTCATCAGCATCGATTCGATCAGCATTACCGACCCGATCTACACCGCGCTCTCGCAGCACAAGATACAGTTGGGCGGCGGCAACTACGTGTCGCCCAGCGTGGTGATTGCGCTGGTCGTGTTTGCGTCTGCTGCATGGCTCGCGCATTGCAGCCGCTTTGGTCGCACGGTGTACGCACTGGGTGGCAATGAGCGGTCTGCCCTGCTGATGGGCTTGCCGGTGGCGCGCACGCGCATCCTCGTCTATGTGCTCAGCGGTTTCTGCTCGGCGCTGGGAGGCGTGCTGGTCACGTTCTACATGCTGTCCGGCTACGGGCTGCACGCGCAAGGTATGGAACTGGACGCCATTGCCGCCACGGTGGTCGGCGGCACGCTGCTCACCGGTGGCGTGGGGCTCATCAGCGGCAGTGTGGTGGGCGTGCTGTTGCTCGGCGTCATCCAGTCGTTGATCACCTTTGACGGCACGCTCAGCTCCTGGTGGGCGCGCATTGCGATTGGTGTGTTGCTATGCGTGTTCTGCCTCATGCAACGCTTTCTTGGGCGCGCACAGCGCGGCGCGGCATTGCCACCGTCCACCCCGCACCGGCCGGCGCGGCCGTCGAACGAGACGGCCAAGGACACCCCGGCCTCGGCCATCCTCATGCAGTCGCATGCCGTACCGCCTTTCAATTAGGCGCACGCAGTCGCAGTTTCCCGTAGACATGCCGGCCTTGAAGAAGTTGTATCGCGCAACTATATTGGTTGTGCCAAACAACTAACGCAGGCCCGGCATGGACATCATCGAAGCCCCCGCGCAGTCACGCGAACAGACCATCCGCGAGCTGCGCGAGGTCTCGCGCAAGCTTGTCCGCGAGCTCGGCTTCATGCGCAACACGCTGGCGGAGAGCGACCTGCCGCCTTCTGCCGTGCACGCGATTCTCGAGATTGCCGGTGCGCCCGGCATCCAGGCGCGCGATCTGGCCGTGCGTCTGCGGCTGGACAAATCGAGCACCAGCCGGCAGCTCACGCGGCTTGAATCCGCCGGGCTGGTCGAACGCCGCACCTGCGCTGACGATGCACGCGCTTCCGAGTTGCATCTCACAAAAAGCGGCCAGCAACTGCGCCGCAAGATCGATGCATTTGCCTCGGAGCAGGTTTCCAACGCGCTGCGTCACCTGACCCCGGCAGAGCAGCAACGGCTGGTCGCGTCGCTGTCGCAGTACGTCAGCGCGCTGGCCGATGACAACGACCACAAGCCCGCGCATGCCTCCGCCGATGCCGGCCCACAGATCGTGCAAGGCTACGTGCCCGGCTGCATTGGGGATATCGCCGGCCTGCATGGCCGGTTCTACGCGCAGCACTGGGGGTTTGGCGTGTTCTTCGAGCGCCGCGTCGCAAAGGAACTCGCCGACTTTGCGCAAGCCTTGCCCGACCCCGACAAAGCACTCTGGCTATGCGTGGAAAACGGCCGCTGCCTTGCGTCTCTCGCAATTGACGGAAACTCGGACACGCGCGTTGCACACCTGCGCTGGTTCATCGTGGATGATTCACTGCGTGGCACCGGCATTGGCCGTCATCTGATGTTGCAGGCGATGCGCTTTGTTGATGCGCGCTTTGACGAGACGTACCTCAACACCTTCAAGGGCCTGGATGCCGCCCGCCACCTCTACGAATCGTTCGGCTTTCAACTCACGCATGAAGAAGCCGGCACGCAGTGGGGCGGCACCGTGACCGAACAGCAATTCCGTCGCCGCAAACCGGGCTGAGGTTGTGTCGCCCCAGGCGCACAAGGAGACCGCACGTGACATCGCAACTCAATCTGGACGCCTACTTCAACCGCATCCAGTGGGGCGGCAGCGCCAGCCCAACCTACGACACGCTCGCGCAACTGGTGCGCGCGCACATGCGGCACATTCCGTTCGAAAACCTCGATGTACTGCTCGGACGCGGCATCCGGATCGACCTGGAAAGCCTGCAGAACAAGCTCGTCCATGCTCGCCGCGGCGGCTACTGCTTCGAGCACGCCACGTTGTTTGCCGCCGTGTTGGAGCAGCTTGGCTTTCAACCAACCCGTCACTCGTCGCGCGTGGTCCTGCTTTCGCCGCGCACTGAGGCACCTCGCACGCACATGTTCCTGACGGTGCCGCTGCCCGAAGGCACCTTCGTCGTCGACCCCGGTTTTGGCGCGCTGGCGCCGCGCGTACCCGTGCCTCTGGACGGCACACAAGCCAACATCGACGGTGAACTCCACTGGATGGCGCGCGACGAAGACCGCTCGATACTCCGCGCGCAAGTGCGCAGCGACACGCCCGTCGACGCGTGGGTCACCACGATGGAGCAGGACTACCCGATCGATTTCGAAATGGCGAACCACTACACGTCAACCTATCCGGCATCGCCGTTCGTGAATCGCATCCTGATGCGCGCCCTGACGGACGAAGGCCGCGTGACGGTGATGAATCGGGATGCCACGATCTGGCGCGGGAATACGCCGCACAGGTTTGAGCTGGAAGACCGGCGGGCGTTGCGCGGGCTGCTAGCTGAGTACTTTGGGATGGATGTGCCGGAGGTGGAGGGGATGCGGGTGCCTGGGGTGGAGGGGTGGAGTTGAGACCGGGTTGCCCAAAGGTGGGATAGAAGAAGTGAAACGCCCCGGCTGTCCTAGACACCTGCTAGCCGTTGCAAATGGCGTTGTTCGAACTCTGCCGGCGATAGACCGTTGGCGCTCGACTGACGCCTTGTTGCGTTGTAGACCTTCTCGATGTAGTCGAACACATCGGACTTGGCATCCTGCCGCGAGGCATAGATTTGCTCGCGCGCCTGCTCGCGCTTGAACAACTGGGAGAAGCTCTCGGGGGCGAGGCGGTTTCTATTTTTCGAATCGCGATCAACCCAATGAGGGCGTCTGCTCATCGAGCGACCATCCGGGATTGGGCACGTTCTTGCCTTCGCGATACGTCCAGTTCGCGCCGCACGTGCGGCAGATGAACGTGCTGACCGTGACAGCTGCAGCCTTGGAAACCTTGATGCGCTGGGTGTCGGTGATTCTCAGAAAGGCATGGCCTGGCGCACCAAGCTGATGGACTTCAATCGCAAGGCAAGCGGGGCAGAGTGTCATGCCGATTCCTCTCTCAAATAATGTGGATCTGATATGCCGCGGACGCCGTCTACACGCCAAAGACAGGCGCGCCGTACTTCAACAGTAACTGCTCGATCTGGCTCATGTCGTCGGTGCGCGGCGTTCTATCTTCCGTCACGCGTGACGGCCCGCCATAAACCGCGGCCACATGCCTGCCCACGGTCAGCACGTCATTGGCCGGTGGCGCGACGATGATCGCCTCACCCGGCACGTGACGATAGCTGCCATCTTTCCAGCCATCGGGGGTCAGATGCAACTCTTCCCTTTCTTCGATAACAGACATGGTGTTTTCCTTTGTGTTGATGGCCGGAGTGTGCCTGTGTTGCCGCAACCAGAACATGCCGTCCGGCGCGGCTCGCGTGGTTCAGTTCTTGTTGTGATGGGGCGCCAAGCGTGCGATGGCGGCTCTGCCGGCAACGCGCGCGGCATGCGTAGCGAGCGCTTCAGTGCCATGCACGTTATGCCGCAACGAGACGTTAGCGAGGATGCGTTCTGCGCCATCCCGGTATTCGTTGATGAGATAGGTGGCAAACCACACGCCGGGTTCTTGTTCAATTGGGTACACGGATACCGTGTACGGGGAGTCGATTGTGTTCAATGCACTGCGAGGTTTCGGACGAGAGCGGATGGCAGCCTTGGAATGCCGGAGCAAACCAATGCCTGCAGATGAGCTACGCCACGATGGGTAAGGCCAACGCTTTCGGATCATGCATGCAAATGCATGGCGCAAGCGATTGGAAACGGAGTGACCGTACTTGCGTAGGCCCGCGCCTAGTACATGCGCGCTGCATACGGAGCGGATAAATCGCCGGTCAGTTAGGTGGTGGGCCGCGTGGCCCAGGATGATTCGGGTGTACGCCCGACGGGTGACCAGCGTTTTGTAAGTCTTCTTGCTGGGCAGCCAGCCCGATCGGTTCGAATGACGGGCGAAGATTGCGCATGGTAACAGCTTCTCGCAACGCCTGCGCCGTCTTCAGCGACATGTCCGAGCGCACACGTTGTTTTCCTGTCTACTGCACTACGGTCCCTGGGCGCCCACAACATGCTGTTCGCCGCCTGGAAAGATCGTCATACCGCCGAGCATGGATCGGAGTACAGTGGCACACCGACAACGGTGCGCCGGATCATGCTTCCGTTGGCACGAAAAATCGGTACGAAAGCACGGTGACCCGCACTTTTGATCACCGCGCCCGGTGGTTCCTCCTGGGCAGATCACGCCCGCACACCGTCATCTTCGCCTGTTCCGCACACGGACGCCTGCCTGCTGATGCTCCGACTCGCGATGTAAGTCATGGAGATCCGTGATGCTCGACCTCGTCGCGTTTACCAAACCGGTGCTCGATGAAATTACCGGGCAGGATGTGCGGACCTGGAACTCCGGCCCCGGTGTGCTGGCGGCAAACTGGCAGGTGCCTGAGCTGGGTAGCCGCATCTGGCGTGTGAGGACGCTGAACATCGCATTCACGCACGATGTCATGAATCAGTTGACGCACGCAGATCGGCAAGACCTCTGTCAGCTGCAGTGCGTGCTTGACCGCTTTCTGCGCGCGCATCTGGGCATGCATGCCCGGGCGCACCCGGAAGATCGTACGGTTGTCATCATCACCGTCGATCATCTCGGAGTGGATTCCTGACCCTCGGCCAATCGGTGGATGCCGTTTGGCGAAGACGTCATCAATGGACTCGTTGTAACAGGCGCGCCGTGATCCTGTTGCACCTTTGCGCTTTTTGTCCCTGATCTCTTAGAGGTTGCGATCCGGGGCCGTGCATGACCACCAGGAAACAACATGACATCCGCGTCCGACAATACGAGCTTTCTCTGCACACTTCCCGGAGCGGCAAAGGGCATGGCGTATTCCGTCACCGTCGGCTTTGTCTGCGATGGGCAACCGAACTGCGTGCAGTTCACCAGTTTCGTGGGCGACGGAAGACGGTCTTTCAGGGTATTGGCACAGGCGTCCGATCTGGCATCCGCTGCCGCGGGTAGCGTTGAGGCCCTGTGTCGCTTAGCCATCGGACAAGTCATGCGAGACAGCCTCTACGCAAAAACCGAACAAGGCGACCATACCCTCGATATGCGCGTGCAGCCTTGGGACGGAGACTTGAGACCGGCGGGGTCACGTGGTGTACAACGGCCGCTTCGTCCGCATTTGCTTGTTCGCGAATAGTTCTATGGAACCGGCATAAACAGCGTACAGTGAGGCCACCCCTTCCAACGGAGATTGCTGTGGACGCCTATCCGATTTGCCGCTACAAGGGGTTCGATGTTTACCCCCTGATCTATCTGTTTGATGCGCCTCGTGAATGGCATGAGCGGCGTCCCGACCGGTCTTACAGCGCCTCCGTATTGATCTGCCAGGAAGGCGAGCCGCCGAGTGGCGAACATTCCCGTATTTTCGCGCTGCCGGCTGACCAGTGGGAAAGCATCGGCGTTGCCAAACGTGCGGCGACGAAGATGGCTGAGGCCATCATTGATGGCTTTGTCGCTCAGTAGCCAATTCCCGGGTACCGTCTGCCGCACCGGGCCAGCGAACTTACGCCGAGCAGCCGCAAGCACACCACTGCATGGTTCAGTTGCGGGTCATCCCTAGCCAATGATGTGACCGCGGGTGCCGTTGCAGCGTATTGCACGCAATCCGGCTTGATCTCGACAGTGTGTATGGGCTCGTCGGCGGTGGGTCGGCACTCCGACACCGCTACGGATGAAGCTTCTCGCCCTTGTTCAACATGTCGATGAACTGAGCGATCTTCTTTGCGCGCGTCTCGGCCTTCTTCACGTTCTGGATTCTGAACAGAATCGCGTACCGGTTCTGACTGTTCAGGGTCGCGAAGAACTGCTTGGCTTTGGGGTTGGCCCCCAGAGCCTGCTGGAGATCATCCGGCACGGTCGACGTACTCGCAGACGAATAGGCAGCCTCCCAGCGCCCGTCGCGCTTGGCTAGCTCGACGGCGCGGAGCCCAGCGGGGCGCATCCTCCCGGCCGCGATCAAAGCTTCCGCCTTGGTGGTATTGATCTTCGACCAGATGCTTTTGGTGGTCCTGGGCGTAAATCGCTGCAGCCAGTAGTGAGCGTTTTCGGCCTGCTTTTGCCCGTCAATCCATCCGTAGCACAGGGCGCTCTCGAGTGCCTCGGCATAAGACACGGTGGAGTTTTCGGCCGTCCGCTTTGCGATGCGCAACCACACACCGGCGGCTGTCTCGCCGTTGGTTTCGAGCCAAGCCTCCCAGGCTTGCTGACTGGTGAACGTCAGTATTGGATTGTGCATCGCGCTAAATCGTCACTCGCCGTCGGTTTCGTAGCCCCATTTACTCGCGCCTGAAACTCAGCACCCCCCTTCCAGTTGGATGTCCGGAGATCAACGGGTTCGGCATCCATGCCGTGCGGACCTCAAGCGTATCTGCATCGAGCGTGTAGAAGCGCTCTTGCTCCGTGCCGTTCCAGGCTTCATTCCAGCTGGCATCGACCTTCGTGATGAAGCGGTCTCCGTCGACCCGATACCGGCCCGTATAGGCCAGCACCGTGCGGAACAGCCCTACGAGCTTCTCGTCCGTGTTGCCGGGCTCCCGCGCCTTTGCGGTCAGGAGCACCATCATGCGGCCATCGGCGCCGAAGATCAGTGACCCCTTGGGATCGGCGCCCCACGGCTGCGTGCGCGCCTTCGTATCGTGAAGCTCGGTTTCGAAAGCCACCAGCCGCCAGCTACCGTACAGTTTTGCCGCGTGTTCAGACATGGTTCGTCCCGTCATCGTCCGTTCAAATGTGGGTAGGAGATGGCCGCCGCAACACCACATGCGTTGCCTTTTCCGACGCTACGGATTCAACACACGTGTAGCCCAGCGCCCGCAGATCAATGCCTTTGAACAGCGGTTCCCCACGGCCAAGCAAGACGGGAGAGATCGCAATGTGCAGCTCATCGATAAGGCCCTCACGAAGGTACTGCCGAATGGTGTCCGGCCCACCGCCGATTCGTACATCTTGCCCTCCGGCAGCCTCGCGGGCACGGTCCAGCGCTTCGAGAATGCCGCCTGTGATGAAGTGGAACGTTGTGCCGCCCTCCATTTCGATGGGCGCACGCGCGTAGTGGGTCAATACGAAAACGGGAACGTGATACGGCGGGTTGTCGCCCCACCAGCCTTTCCAGGTGTCGTCAGGCCAATCGCCGCGAACGGGGCCGAACATGTTCCGCCCGAGAATCCATGCGCCTACGTTCTGAAAACTGCGGGCAGCAAAGTCGTTGTCGACGCCGGTTATACCGCCCTCCTTGCCGAGCACGGCCTGCTGGAACGTGCGCGTCGCAACGAGCCACTGGTGCAGCTCTGTCCCGCCAATGCCGAGTGGGTTGGTAATGTCCTGGTCCGGACCGGCGCCGTATCCGTCAAGCGATAGGGTGAAGCCCTCAACGCGAACACGTGTCATCGTTTGTCTCCAGGTCCAATGCGACGCCTGATCGGTCATCAGCGGATGCCGGCGTCGGGACCTGCATATTAGTACCAGCGCCACCCGAACGCGCCGAGCACGCCGGGCGAACATCGGCCGTCGGGGGGAGGGCCCCGCCATCAATTAGAATCGCACACTTTGCCGACCTCCCATGTGGTTCAAAAACCTCCAGCTTCATCGTCTGCCGGCACCTTGGGCCGTGACCCCTGACCAGCTTGAAAAGTGGCTGGAACCGCACGCGTTTCAACCGGGCAACAGCGTAGAAAAGCAGACCTTCGGCTGGGCCTCGCCGCGTGACGACGGCGCGCTCGTATATTCAAACAACGGGCAAATGCTGCTGATGTTCCGCGCCGAGAAGAAGCTGCTGCCCGCGTCCGTCATCAATCAGGTCACCAAGGCCCGGGCGCTTGAGCTGGAGGAGCAGCAGGGCTTCAAGCCCGGCCGAAAGCAACTGCGCGAACTCAAGGAGCAGGTGACTGACGAACTGCTGCCGCGCGCGTTCAGCATTCGCCGCGATACCCGTGTGTGGATCGATACGGCAAATGGCTGGCTTGTGATCGATGCAGCTTCGCAGGCGGTTGCCGACGACGTGCGCGGCCTGCTCGTCAAGTCGATCGATCAATTGCCACTCACCAGCGTGCATGTGAAGCATTCGCCTGTTGCGGCGATGACGGAGTGGCTGCTCTCCGGCGACGCGCCCGGCGGCTTCACCGTCGACCAGGACGCCGAGTTGCGCTCGACGGGCGAGGGCGGCGCCACGGTGCGATACGTTGGCCACGCGCTCGAAGCGGAAGACATGCGTCGGCATATCGAAGCCGGCAAGCAGTGCATGCGCCTTGCCATGACGTGGGACGACCGCGTCTCGTTCGTGCTGACGCCGTCGCTGTTGATCAAGCGTGTCACGCCGCTCGACGTGATCAAGGAAGCCGAAGACCCCACTGCCCAGAACGACGACGAGCGCTTCGACTCGGATGTCGCACTGATGACCGGTGAACTGTCGCGGATGCTGTCCGACCTGATCGACAGCCTTGGCGGCGATCAACTCGATGCCGTTCCACAGGCCAAGGCGGCCTGAGTTTCGTCAGGCGGCTTGAAGTTGCCCAGACGGCGGTGCAGGTCGACGAGGCCGTCTTGTCGTAACGTGAGCGTTGCTCAGTCAGCTCGCCCGGCGCGCAAGTCGCTCTTGCGGATGAGCTGCAAGAGCGTCTCCGCGGGCTTGCTCAGGCGCCGCGCCGACAACGTGATGAATTCGATGGCCGGCAGCGGCGGTAAAACGTCACCATTGACCGGCGGCACTAGCCCGCCGCCCGCCAGGTTCTGCGCACGCACGGTAATCCCCAATCCGCCGCGGGCCGCGGCAATACATCCGGAATGACTGCTGCTGGTGCAGACGATGCGCCACAGCCAACCTGCTGCGGCCAACGTGTCGAGCACGATCGAGCGCGTCACGCTCGGCTCGTTGACGAGGATGAGCGGCAGTGGCTGACTTACGTCAACCACGGTCCCGGGCCGGGCCAGCCATTCGAGCTGCCCTCGGAACAGCGGTACACCCCGTCGCCCGCCTTCGCGGCGCTTGCCCACAATCAGGTCGAGCGAGCCGTCTTCGATGCCTTCGTACAGCTTGCTGGTCATCCCCATCGTGATCTCGAGTTCGACATCGGGATGCGTTGCCCGAAACGCCGCCAGCAGGTTGGGCAGCGGCCCCTGCGCCAGGTCTTCCGATGAACCGAGCCGAACGCGACCCTGCAGCCGGGGCGCACTGAACTGCAGCTCGGCGCGCGCCAGGGATTCGAGGATCAGCTTGGCGTGGACGAGCAGCGCCTCGCCGTCGGGTGTGAGCGAGACCGAATGGGTGTCGCGCACAAACAGCCGCCGGTTCACGCTGTGTTCCAGCCGGCGGATGTGATCGCTGACAGACGATTGCGACAGGTCAAGCTGCCGCCCGGCCTCCGTAAAGCTATGGGCCGCGGCCACGGTGGCGAAGGTTTGGATCCAGACGGGATTGAGCATGCGGGCATTGTCATCGGATATTCCGATCACAGTCAACGTCTCTAGAGGGGTTCCCGATTGGCCCCTCATCGGTAGCATTGCGAGTGGATGTCCGGCGCTTTCCGGACAGGCATTCCAGGATTCACATGCAGACCGCTTCAGCCCCCGCCGCGCCGCAGAGCGCTTCGCAAACCGCCATGCTTTGGATCGTCTTTGCCGGCTTCTTCATGCAGGCGCTGGACACGACCATCGTCAATACAGCCCTGCCGTCAATGGCGCGCAGCCTGGGCGAAAAACCGCTCGACCTGAAATCAGTGGTGGTGGCCTACACGCTCACCATGGCGATGTTGACGCCGGCATCGGGATGGCTGGCGGACAAGTTCGGCACGCGGCGCGTCTATTTCACCGCGATCCTCATCTTCGTTCTGGGGTCTGTGTTCTGTGCAACGGCGCACACGTTGCCCCAACTGGTGGTCGCGCGCGTGCTGCAGGGGATTGGTGGCTCGATGCTGTTGCCGATCGGCCGGCTGGCCGTGTTGCGCAATATTCCGGGCGAGCAGTACATCGCGGCATTGGCCTTCGTGTCGGTGGCGGGGCAGGTGGGCCCGCTCCTGGGGCCGGCTCTTGGCGGCTGGCTCGTGCAGGATGTCTCGTGGCACTGGATTTTCCTGATCAACGTGCCGGTGGGTTTCGTAGGCTTGTTCGCGGTACGGCGCTATCTGCCGCACGACGCCGTGCGTGCGGTGGCGCCATTCGACTGGCTCGGCTGCGGATTGCTGTCGCTGTGCATGGTGGCGTTTTCGCTGGCGCTTGAAAACGGCACGCACAGCCCGTGGAGCGCGGTGTTGATCGCCGTGAGCGTGGTCAGTGCGCTGCTCTATATTCCGCACGCGAGGCGGCGTGTGGCGCCGCTATTCCAGCTTGCGCTGTTTCGCGTACCGAACTTCAGCATTGGGCTCGTCGGCAACCTGTTCTGCCGCATTGGCTCGGGCGCCGTGCCCTTTTTGCTGCCGCTGCTGTTCCAGTTGCAGCTTGGCTATTCGCCGTTCCATTCCGGGTTGCTGCTATTGCCGATTGCCATTGCGGGCATGCTCGCCAAACGCTGGGTCGTCCCCCTCGTGAACCGTTTCGGATATGACGTTTTCCTGCAGGTCAACACGTGGGTCGTTGGTGTCTCGATCGCCTCGTTTGCGGCCATGTCGCCGGGCTGGCCGCTGGTGCTGTCGATCGTGCAGCTGTCGGTGTTCGGATGGGCAAATTCGATGCAGTTTGCGGCCATGAACAGCATCACGCTCAAAGGGCTGTCGCACCAGGATGCCGGCAGCGGCAACAGCCTGTTTTCGATGGTGCAGATGCTGGCGATCGGGCTCGGTGTATCGATCGGGGGCGGGCTTGTCAGCCTTTTCTCGATCAAGCTTGGCGTGGCGGCGCCGGCGTATCGGCTGGCGTTCTTCACCATGGGCGTTGTCACCGTGTTTTCTGCGTTGATTTTCAGGAAGCTCGACGCCAAGCCCAAGCCGGCTCATGCCAAAAACGTAGAAGCCGAGGCTGTGCAGGCGCGCTAACGATGGCTGGCACGGCGTGGGCGGGCTCCATCCCGCGTCATCCAGTTGCTGAGCGCGCGGAACGGCAAGGGCCTCCGGCAGGGCGGTGGCGGGCGCGAGCAACTTCCCGTAAAAGAGTGGGCGTGGTTATCCACGCATGCGCAAAAGGTCGGCGTAGGAGATCAGTTTGCGTTTTCCCGTTCCCAGCGTCTTGCGCTTTGACGATGCGCGGGCCGGCTTGCTCCGCTCGAACTTGGCTGCAGCACGTGCGTCTTCCTTCGCATGCACGCTCGCGGACTTCGTTTCCGCCTTGAGGCGTTCGGCTTCCAGTCGCGCGGCCACCCGCTCTTCGCGCGCAATCTCCTGCGCGGCGGAAAGGATTTCCGCTTTCAGTTGGTCACGTCGCTGTTTGGCGGCAATGCGGGCAGCCTGCAGTTGTTCCTTCCGTTGCCGGAGCCAGTCTTTCCGGCTCACCGGCGCGGGCCGCGCCTCTGCCGGCACACTCAGGCGCAAAGCCCGGCTGGCGGCAACTTTCTCGGCGTGGATCGGGCGGCGCGGATCGCGTTTCGCATCACTCATGGTGCGCAACGCTCCCCGGCGGCACCGCTGTGCCGCCGTGCACCAGCAGGGGATGGCGGGTCATGACGTTCATTCCGCCAACCGTACCATAGGGCTCCATGTCCCGCAGGGGTGATGCCGGGCCATCAAGTTTCTGGGCGTGCGAATGCATGGCCCTACCGTCATTTCCATGCGGAATCCATGTCAGCAAGGCGGCTTTTCAGCCGCTCCGCCAAGGCCGCTCAAGCCATAGGGCGCCTGCTGGGCGCATGGCTTTTCCGCCGCCTGTAATACCGCATGTGCGTCAATACGCCACCAAATTGCATCGCCGTTGGCGCAAAATAGCGGTTTGGGCATTTTGCGCCCCTCGCACTCTTGGAGACGGTATGAACAACGTTGTCGAATCGGCTATTTCGATCGAGAAGCGCCCGAACCCTGTTCCGGCGGAAGAGCGGGCACGCCTGCTGGAAAACCCCGCTTTCGGCCGCGTCTTCACGGATCACATGGCCACCATCCGCTACACGGAAGGCAAGGGCTGGCACGACGCCAAAATCGGCGCGCATGGCCCGATCCAGTGCGATCCGTCCACGCTGGTGCTGCATTACGCGCAGGAAATCTTCGAGGGCATGAAGGCCTACCGTCTGCCGGACGGCGGCGGTGCGCTGTTCCGCCCGGAAGCCAACGCGCGCCGGTTCCAGAACTCCGCCAAGCGCCTGGCGATGCCCGCGCTGCCCGAAGACCTCTTCCTGCAAGCCGTGCGCGAGTTGGTCAAGCTCGATCGCGACTGGATTCCGTCGGGCCAGGGCTCCGCGCTGTACCTGCGTCCGTTCATGATCGCCACCGAAGTGGTCCTCGGCGTGAAGCCTTCGGCCGAATACCTGTTCTGCGTGATTGCCTGCCCCGTGGGCGCGTACTTCAAGGGCGACGCATCGTCGGGCGTCACGATCTGGGTGTCGGACAACTACACGCGCGCGGCACCGGGCGGTACGGGCGAGGCCAAGTGCGGCGGCAACTACGCCGCCAGCCTAGTCGCCCAAGCTGAAGCCACCCGCGAGGGCTGCGACCAGGTCGTCTTCCTCGACGCGGTGGAGCGCAAGTGGATCGAAGAGCTGGGCGGTATGAACGTGTTCTTCGTCTTCGATGACGGTTCGCTGCAGACGCCGCCGCTGACTGGCACGATCCTGCCGGGCATCACGCGCGATTCGCTGATTACGCTGGCGCGCGGCATGGGCCTGACCGTGCGCGAAGAGCCGTATTCCATTGACCAATGGCAGGCCGACGCCCAAAGCGGCCGCCTGCGTGAAGCCTTTGCGTGCGGCACCGCAGCGGTCGTCACACCCATCGGCAAGGTCAAGGGTCACAAGCACAACTTCACCATCGGCGATGGCAAGGCGGGTGAGCTGACGACGAAGCTGAAGGCGGCGCTGGTCGATCTGCAGAACGGCCGCGCACCGGACCCGCACGGCTGGCTCGACCGCCTGTTCTGAGCCGGGGATGGCCGAATCGCTTTCCGCGCCGTCCGTTGACGGTACCGAAGCCTGGATCAGCACACCCGATGGTCGTCTCTATGCCAGGCAATGGGGCGGCCCGGTTGGCGATGCCGCAAAACCGCCGATCGTGCTGCTGCACGATTCGCTCGGCTGCGTCGCGCTGTGGCGTGATTTTCCGCAGCGCCTGGCGCAATCGACCGGGCGTGCAGTCATCGCTTACGACCGGCTTGGCTTCGGCCGGTCCGACGCCTTTCCGGGCCAGCTTGATGCGGGCTTCATTCAGCAGGAAGCGTACGGTGGTTTTGCCGCCCTGACCGAGCAGCTTGGCGTGGACCGCTTCATCGTCTTCGGCCACAGCGTCGGCGGCGGCATGGCGGTGTCGATTGCCGCAGCGTATCCGGGCCGCTGCGCCGGCTTGATCACCGAGTCTGCCCAGGCGTTTGTGGAAGAGCAAACACGCAAGGGCATCCGCGTCGCCCAGGCACAGTTTGCAGAGCCCGGCCAGATGGGCAGGCTCGAGCGTTACCACGGCAGCAAGGCGCAATGGGTGCTGGATGCGTGGGTCAATACGTGGTTGTCTCCGGCATTCGCGCAGTGGTGCCTCGACGACGCGCTGCTTGCCGTGCGCAGCCCCGTGCTGGCGCTGCACGGCACGGAAGACGAATATGGCTCCACTGCCCAGCCTGAGCGCATCGTCACGCTGGCCGGGGCGCCCGCCACGCTCAAGCTGGTGCCGCGCTGCGGGCACGTGCCGCATCGGGAGCAGGAAGCCGCCGTGCTGGATGCGGTCAATACGTTCCTCCCGACTTTGGCCTGACCCGCGCTGGGCCCCGGCGCCAACAGCACCTTTGAGCGCCGGCATCAGCGGTTGTTTTGAGCATCCATTCAGGTGCGTCGCACCAAAATCGAACGACCGTTTTTAAATCGATCGTTTCAATCGCCTGCTTTTTTCCCGCCTTCAGAGGGCTGCCCGGCGGCCCGTTTGTTTGGAGTTTCGCGCCTAGTTTCCGGCGTTGGTCTCTCCTCCTGCTGCGCCTATAACGCAGATGTCGGGCACGACCCCGGCGGCGGACGCATGTGCGTACAGACGCCAAGCCACCCAGTGGGGCTAAACAGGAGGAAGACACATGGCAACACCCGGCATGGTCGCGTCCGTGGAATGGACCGACGGCAAGCGCTATCTCTGGATGCTCGGCGCGCTGACCATCACGCTACCCATCGTCGCGGCCGTTTCGGCGCTGGCGACCGGCTGGCATCCGCTCTGGTGGGCGGGGCCATTCATCGTGTTCACGATCATCCCGCTGCTCGATTTCCTGATTGGCGACGACCCAGACAACCCGCCCGAAGACGTCGTCCCGACGCTGGAAAAACAGCGTTACTACCGCCGCATCGTCTATCTGGCGACCACTGTGCTTTACGTGAGCTTTGCCGTATCGATGTGGGTGTTGCGCACGAACGACCTGGTCTGGTACGACTACATTGCGTTTGCGTTTTCGGTGGGCGTGGTGACGGGCATCTCGATCAACACCGCCCACGAGCTGGGGCACAAGACCGACGGCTTCGAGCGCTGGCTGGCCAAGATCACGCTCGCGCCCGTGGCGTATGGACACTTCTTTGTCGAGCACAACCGCGGCCACCATGTACGGGTGGCCACGCCGGCCGATCCGGCAAGCGCCCGCTATGGCGAGTCATTCTGGGAGTTCCTGCCGCGTACGGTGGTGGGCAGCGTCAAATCGGCCTGGGCGTTGGAGAAACGTCGGCTGGAGCAGCACGGGCACTCGGTCTGGTCCTGGCGTAACGATGTGCTCAACGCCTGGGCGATGACGGTGGTGCTGTGGGGTGTGTGCATTGCGTTTGTCGGGCCCAAGGCGGTGCCGTTCCTGATCATCCAGGCCATCTACGGCGCGTCGCTGCTGGAGGTGGTGAACTACCTCGAGCACTACGGCCTGTGCCGCCAGCAATTGCCCAGCGGCCGCTACGAAAGATGCACGCCGCAGCATTCGTGGAACAGCAACCACGTGGTGACGAACCTGTTCCTGTATCAACTGCAGCGGCATGCCGATCACCACGCCAACCCGACGCGGTCTTTCCAAGCATTGCGGCATTTCGAGCATTCGCCGCAATTGCCCGCCGGCTATGCGGCGATGATCCTGATCGCCTATGTGCCGCCGCTGTGGTTCCGGGTGATGAACCCGCGCGTGGTGGCGCACTACAACGGCAACATGTCGCTGGCGAATATCAAGCCGTCGATTCGCGACAAGGTGCTCGCGCAGTTTCCGGCGCGCGCCTGACTTGCCGGGCTAGCGCCGCGCCACCAGATACTGCACACCCTGCGCGCCGTAGCGCTCGGTGTGCGGTGCATTGGCCGCCAGATGAAACGTGTCGCCGGGCCGGTAGACGCGCTCCGCCCCTTCTGCGCGCATGTGGATTTCGCCGGCCAGGATGAGCGCTTTCGCCTCAAACGGGTGCGTGTGCGTGTCCAGCTCACCCGGCTCTCGCGTCACCAGAACGAACTCCGTAAAGCCTTCCGCTCTCAACGCGCTGACGAATGCGTCGCGGTCCATTGGCGTGTCTCCGTTGTGATGCGTGGCCCGTTTCACCATAAGCGCGGCGCGAAGAAATAAAAAGACGGCCCGGAGGCCGTCGGAAATTCGGCTGTGGGAGAGCCAAATACAACATTGGCAAGTATCTGGCTATCGATACAGGAAATCTAATTGATCTTTGTTATGGCGACGATAGGGCGCCGGGTAGCGCAGAATGTCGAGGCGCCACCGAGTTCCCGGACCTGCCATGAACGCCATCACGCCTCTCGCCTTGCTTGAACCCGCCCCAGTCAGCCTGCGCTCCAGCGACGGGCTTGGTTGGGACGGCTTTGCCGCAACGCTGCTCGGGATCCGCCCCGGCGCGTACCGGGTGCCGGCCATGACGCAGCATCGCGTCAACGTGCATGTGGGGGCCCCAGTGCGGATGAACTGCGCATGCGATGGCCGCCGCTATTCACGCATCCAGGCACACGGCGATGCGGACGTCATTCCCGCAGGCGTGCCCGGCATGTGGACGGACGATGCGGACTGCCGGATTCTGCGGATCGCCATCAGCGACAGCTTTGTTCGCAGCATCGGCGAACAGATTGGCGCGCCAGCCGACATCACGCCGCGTCTGCAATGGCGCGATGCGCGCGTGCGCTATCTTGCGGCGGCGTTGGGGGAAGAACTGGAGGCGCAAGACACCTCCGATGCGTTGTACGCCGAAAGCCTTTGCACGGCATTGGTCGTCCGACTACTGAGCCGTAGTCGGGATGGTGCCGCCGGGGTGGCCGAGCGCGCCGGCACGTTGGCGCCCCACGTGGCCACGCGCATGATCGACTACATCGAAGCCCATCTGCATGCGCGCCTGACGCTGGCCGAGCTGGCCGCGCAAGCTGGTTTGAGCGTGCCCCATTTCAACGTGCTGTTTCGCGCAACGCTGGGCGTGCCCGTGCATCGCTATATCGTGCAGCGCCGGGTGGAGCGCGCGAAAGCGTTGCTGCTTGAAGGCCGCCGCAGTGCGTCGCAGATTGCGCTGGACGTGGGCTTTGCGCACCAGAGCCATATGACGCAGTGGATGCAGCGGTTGCTCGGCGTCACGCCGCGTGAAGTCATCCGCGCCGGCAAGGCGTTGGCCGCGACCGCGGATACGCCGGCTGGTTAGTCAATCCACCGAATCTGCCAAATTCCTCTGTTCCTGCAAGTTTGGTTTGAGGGCCGGGCCTAAGCTCGTGCCTTCCACTTGAGAGGAGCACGAACATGTTTGTCATCTTTGGGGCATCGGGCAAGGTCGGGCTCGCGACCGCCGTAGCGCTGCGCAATGCGGGGCGGCCCGTGCGGGCGGTCGTGCGCAGTGCGCGGCAAGGCGAAGCGCTGGCCAGAATCGGCTGCGAGATTGCGTTGGCTGATCTGACCGATCCGGCTTCCGTTGCTTCCGCCATCAAGGGCGCGACGGCTGTGCAGATGTTGTGTCCAGTGCCGGTGGGCGACGTTGATCCGGCCTTGACCATGGAACGCATGATCGACGTGGCCGCCAATGCGTTGCGTGCCGACCCACCGCCCGCGGTGCTGGCCTTGTCGGATTACGGCGCTGAGCTGGACCGGGGCACAGGTCTGACGCGGCTGTTTCATCTGCTCGAAGAGCGGCTCAAGCCGCTTGCGACGCAACTGACACTGCTGCGTTCAGCGGAGCATGTGCAGAACTGGGCGGCGATGCTGCCCGTCATGCTGGCAACCGGGCGGCTGCCCAGCCTGCACCAGCCTCTCGATCGCGCTTTTGCGACGGTCGCCACGCAGGACGTCGGCCAGCTGGCCGCCGAACTGCTGCTGGAAGGGCCATCGGCCAAAACGCCGCGCATCATCAGCGTGGAAGGGCCGCGCCGCGTGAGCCTTGTCGACGTGGCACGCGCATTCAGCGCCGTCGTCGGCCGCGAGATTGTTGCCGAAGCCGTGCCGCGCACCGCGTGGGCGCCGATGCTGCAACGCGCCGGTCTGAGCACGAACCACGTGCAGCTCATCACCGAGCTGTACGACGCGGTCAATGCTGGTCAGATCGATGTCGAGAAAGGCATTTCGGAGCAGCTTTTTGGCAAGACCGAGCTGCACGATGTGTTTGCCGAGATGCTGGCGGCGCATGTGAAATCGAGGTAACGGGGCGCAACGCACGGGCGCAAATGCGAATGCCTCTTATGCGGATTTCTATCTGCGCCCGCCGGTTATTCGCACACGACGCCATCGCCTCACTATGATCTCGGGATTGCTCCGGAGGACATCATGGTGGTTGCACACGTTGCACGCGCGATTGGAACGGCGGTTGTGTTTTCGGCACTGGCGCTGCCGGCGCATGCGGTGCTACCCGACGAGATCCAGGTCTACACCGGTGACATCAACGCGCCGGGCGAGTTTGGGCTGGAGCTGCACGTCAACACCACGCCCAGCGGCATCGGCACGCCAAGCTATCCGGGCGAAGTCACGACACCACACGGCTGGCGTGCCACGGCGGAGTTCTCGTATGGCCTGACGCCCTCGCTGGAGCTGGGGCTCTACGTGCCGACCACGCTCACGCGCGAGAACACGTTCTACGTGACAGGCCCAAAGGTGCGGGTGAAATGGATGCCCGTGCGCCCGGTTGATGGCGTAGGGAACTTTGCAGGCATCAACGTCGAACTCGCCCACGTGGCAGGCCGCTTTGAGGCATCCCAGAACGCGGCAGAACTGCGACCCATCTATGGATATCAGAACGACCGCTGGCTTTGGGCAGTCAACCCGGTGCTCGATTGGAACCTCTCGGGGGATGGGCGCAGCGGTGTGCCGGAGGCCGCGCCCAGCTTCAAGATTGCGCGTACGGTTGCGCCTGGCGTGCGCGCCGGCACGGAGTATTACGCCGGGCTGGGCCCCATCAACCACATCGCGCCATTGCATGAACAGCAGCACACGGTGTTTCTGGCGTTCGATGTGGACCGCAAGCCGTTCGTCTTCAACTTTGGCATCGGCCGCGGCCTGACCCGCGCCTCAGACCGCTGGACGCTGAAGTGGATTTTCGAGATTCCGCTGAGCTGATCGCTGGCCGGTGAGCCGCGCAACGCCTATGCTTGCCAGCAGCCGATTGCGCCCGGTCCGCCAAGGAGGCCGCCATGACGATCGATTTGCGCCTTGCTCTGGCGATGCTGTTGCTGGCGTGCGCGGCGCACGCGGAAGACGACCTGCAAAACCGCGGTCACGATCCGTTCTTCCAGATTTCCTCCGGCGTCGCCAACTGCCCTGAGCCTGCCGGCCCGCGCATCACCGAAGCCGAATGGAAGCGCGACTCACACCACCGCATCGAGCACGGCAACCATTGCTGGGTCGAAGGCCGGTGCCGCCTGCCCAACGCGTTCTCTTACGACGACGAAATTGCCGAGACGGCCAAGCGGCGTCTGCAATGGATGTCCATTCACGTGCCGGGGTGGAAGCAGAACACCACGCTGTGGGTGACGATATGGCAGCGCTGGGTGTTGGTGCAGGGCTGCTTGGCGCCGGGCTATGCGTTGACGCCATTCATGACCGCGTTGCGCGATGTGCCCGATGTGGAACGCTTCATCGACGAGACGACGGCACACCCCGAGCGCGGTGTGCCGTATGCGTTGTTTCGCCGCAGCCCGGGGGTCCCGGGCAACGTCAAAACGCCTGCATCGCCGCCTAAACCGTAGGCGGATCGCCCCGCATTTTAGGCGAACCACCCCAGCGCCAAAGCCGCCACCGCGGGCACCGTCTGCACGAAGAGAATCCGTTTGTTGACCGTGATGGCCCCCCAGATGCCGGCCACCGCCACGCAGATCAACCCGAACAGCGCAAACGCAGCGTTGATGGCCGGGTCTGGCGCGACCAGCCCGATGACCAGCGCCGCCACCAGAAAACCGTTGTACAGGCCTTGGTTGGACGCCATCGCGGCGGTTTCGGCGGCTTTCTCCGGGGTGATGCGGAATACCTTGGGGCCGCGCGTTTTCCACAGCACCATCTCGAGTACGACGATGTAGACGTGGATCAGCAGCACGAGCAGATAGGCAAGCAGGGCAAGGGTTTTGATCATGGCGGTCATCAAAAGTGAACGTGCCGTCATGATAGAGATTTTGTGCCGCCTGCCTGCACCCGGATGGTGGGGTATCAGCGCGGCATCGGTGCGCAATCCCCTTTGCCCGCGAGGCGCCGGCTGCAAATTTCATCGGCCAGGACTATGCTGTGCGCTTTCGTTCCAGGCAGAGGAGCCATCGCATGACTGCATCGCAAGGATCCATGATCACGTTCAAACGCCCGGATGGGCAGGAACTCCAGGGCTATCTGGTCAAGCCGGCCAAGGAAGAGGGCGCGCCCGGGGTGGTTGTCATCCAGGAGTGGTGGGGCTTGAACGACCAGATTCGCGGCGTGGCCGACCGCCTCGCGCGCGCGGGCTACGTGGCGCTGGTGCCCGATCTCTATCGCGGCACCATGACGGTGGAAGAGGAGGAAGCGCACCACCTGATGACCAATCTCAACTTTGGCGACGCTGCCACGCAGGATGTGCGCGGTGCGGTGCAATACCTCAAGCAGACCTGCGCCCGCGTGGGCGTGACGGGTTACTGCATGGGCGGCGCGCTGACGCTCCTGACGCTGAGCAACGTGCCGGAGGCGGATGCCGGCGTGGTCTGGTACGGCTACCCTCCGCTGGAATACATCGACGCCTCGAAGATCAAGGTGCCGGTGCAGGGCCACTGGGGCACGCAGGACACCGCCTTCAAGATCGAAGGCGTCGATGCGTTGGAAAAGAAGCTCGTCGATGCCGGCGTGGATGTGGACTTCCACCGCTATCTCGCGCATCACGCATTCGCCAATGAAACGGCCGTGGGCGAGAACCGCATCGCCATCACGCAATACGACCCGGTGTGGGCCGAACATGCGTGGGACCGCGCGCTGACGTTCTTCGGCCGCACGCTGTGGTCGCGTCAGGGGTAAGCGCACGCAGGACGGCGGGATTGGCGGTACGGCAAGCTCACGAAATGCTGCAATTTCGCATGTGGGCTGCGCCGGTGCCGCCGCTATAATTCACGGCGCTGCCGCACCAACGGCAGCTGGGTTTAGCAGCCTATTCTTACCGTATGGCCGGACGGCCGCCTCGTGCGGCTTTTTTACGTCCGTGCTCGCGCACGCTTGTACCACGGCGGGCCGGGCAGGGGACCTTCGGGTCGCCGGCGTCCTACGGGCCGGTCTGCTAACCCTGTCGTCGGGCCCGCCACCCTCGTTTAGCAGCGATTAGTCGGGCCTTTTGCTATCCGTAGGAGGCTCCATGACTGTTGTGTTCGGCGGGCGTCGCCCCGCGTCTTTTCCCTCTCCACCTTGGCTGTGCCCCGTTCCGTTGCGAACCGGGGGCCGCCAATGACACTCACCAAACGCCGTATCTACCTTGACGGTGCGCTGGAAGCGCGCGCCTTCCTCTGCCGAACGCAGGCCTATGTGCGCGAGTTCGGACAGCATCGGCCGCGCCTGTTGCGGCAGCAACTGATGCAGTACACCGGCAGCGCATATCCACCCGCATTTGCGCGCGGGTTTGTCGACATGATCGGCGCATACCTGTCACTGGCACTCGAGCGCAGCGATATCGACCCAGCCACGTGGGAACTGATGGCCGAGGTCGAACGGTTGCGTTAGATGCCCTGCGGCGGCGCGGGCAATCAGCCGCCCAGAATGCGCAGCGCCGCGCGATCCCCCCACCACGCGGCTTCTTCAAAGACGGAATAGCCGGACAGGTCCGCATGCGCGTAGTGGACCGGCCCGGCGCTTTCACGCAGGCGCGCAATGCCCGGTCGAGAGAGGAACCCGGGTGTGGGAATCGCCATCGCATGGCCGCGTAGCGTCAGGTCGGCCCGGCGGATCTGCGTGCGCAGGCGGATGCCGTACACCGTATCGAGATCGGCCAGCGCGCGATCGAGCAGTGCTTGCGGCGATGCCTTCAGCAGCCATTCACGCGCCGCCTTGGGTGTCATGTCCGACAGCGCCACGTAGGCCGTGAACACGCTCTGCGCGGGCGGCCCGACGCGAATGTCCTGGTGATTGGCGACCACATAACCCAGGCCCGTGCCGCGATAGACCACGTTGTCCCACGCCAGCGGCGTGTCGTCGTGTTCGGGCGGAAAGCCGTCGATGAGCAGGTTGGCGAGCAGCCACGGTGCGGTTTCGGGCAACTCGGCGGCGGGCACGTCAAAGCCGTCGACGATGTGTTTGGCAACGTGCAGCGGCATCGCGCTGACCACGTGATCGGCCAGCAGCCGAACGACGCGGCCATCCGCTTGCAGCACATCGGCGAAGACGCGTGCGCCGGCCTCGTTCGTCGTGCCGATGCGCGCGGCGCTGCCCGGTAGCAAACGGCCCGGTTCGTTCAATCCGGCGGCTTCGAACAGCCGCTTGGCCATCCAGTCCAGCCCTTCGGCCCAGGTGAGCACGGTGCCTTGTTCCGCATTGCTTGCCATGCCGCCGCGGCTGGCGAAATAGGCGATGCCGGCCCAGGCGGAAACATGATCCGCCGTGGCGCCGTAATCGTCGCGGCAGCAGTAATCGGCATACCAGTGCAGCGTGGCGGCGCGGTAGCCCTCGCGGTGCAGCCAGTCGCGGAAGGTGAGTGCATCGAGCGCGCGCCACGCTGGGTCTGCGGACGAGAGCGCCGTCGGCACGGCAAAGACGCGGCGGCCGTCGGCGCCGGTGGTCTGGCGCAGCCGGTCGATGTGGGCGAAGAACCTGGTGTGCTCGGCGCGTTCCGCCTCGGAAATGCCCTCGTGCGGCACGAAGCCGTCTTGCCAGCGATTGCCGAGCCAGAGGCGTTCATCGGGCGCGTGAACGAGCACGCGTTCGTCGTACGTCGGGCGCAGGGCAAACGGGTAGCGCTCGATGACGCCAAAGTCGGCCAGCATCTCGCGGACATGCGTCGATTCCATCGACGGCAGCGGGAGGTAATGCGCACCGGTCGGAAAGCGCTGCGTACCGAAGGCGCCGCCAGCGGCATTGCCATAGCGCTCCGGGCCTTCTACGACCACAATGTCGTGCCGCCCGCTTTTTGCGAGCCGCCACGCACAGCTCAACCCGCCGATGCCGCTGCCGCAAATGGCAACGCCCACGCGCCGCGTTTCCGATGGTCGCGGCAGCGCGCGCAGGTCGCGCAGCCGATGGCCCGCAGCCTGGCCGGGCATGCGCACGTTGGGCGTGATTTCGGTAAAGGCGCGAAAGCCTGCCCACGAAGCGGCACCCGCCGCAGCCACACCGGCCGCGGCTGCACCCACCAGAAAGCTGCGTCTGCTGTTCATGATGTGCCGGCCATCAGCGCAGCACGCCGTGCCAGTCTTCTTCGAAATACCGCACCAGCGATTGGTTGTTCAGCCGGTTCGGTTCCACCTGCGGGCGCGGCATGTCGGGCGCGAAGCTGAACATCTGGTGCGTGGTGTCGGCGTCCAGGAAGCGCGTTGGCACGCGATACGACGTGGGTGGCTGGAAATCCGCGCGGCCCGGTGCGGCCAGGATGAAGCCCCATTCGCCAAAGGATGGCACCAGCGCGTGGTACGGCCACGTGCGGTAACCGGCTTCCTTCAGCGTCGCATCCACGCACCAGTACGAACGCGGCGCGAAATAGGGCGACGTGGCTTGAATGACAACCAGGCCCGTATCCGCCACATGGCGCGACAGCAGCCGGTAGAACGGCACCGAATACAGCTTGCCGATGCTGAAGTTCGACGGGTCCGGAAAATCGACGATGGCCACGTCGAACATGTCGGTGGCGGTTTGCATCCATTGCGCCGCATCGGCATTGACCACCGTCACGCGCGGGTCGCTGAACGCATGCTGGTTGAGCGCGACCAGTGCCTCGGCGTGCGAGAACAGGTTCGTCATGCGCGGGTCCAGGTCGACCAGCGTGACGTGCTCGATTTGCGGGTACTTCAGGATCTGCCGCAGCGCGAGGCCGTCGCCGCCGCCCAGCACCAGCACGCGCCGCGCACCGCGCACCGATTCCAGCGCAGGCAGTACCAGCGCCTCGTGATAGCGATATTCGTCGCGCGAGGAAAACTGCAGATTGCCATTGATATACAGGCGCAGGTCGTCTTTCCAGCGCGTCACCACCAGCCGCTGATACGGCGAGGAAATCGCATGAATGATCTCGTCGCCAAAGAGCGCGCGTTCCGACCAATGCGTAAGCTTGTCCGATGCGCCAAAGCCCGCGAGCAATGCCCCTGCCACTGCGCCTGCGCGCCACGCCATCGCCGTACGCATGCGGGCCGTGAGCGCCAGCTCGGCGCGGAAGTGCCAGAGCGTCCAGACCGCAATCGCCGTATTGAACAGGCCGAACAGGAAGCCGGTGCGCACCAGCCCCAGGCGCGGCGCCAGCACCAGCGGAAACAGCAGCGACACCGCTAGCGCACCCAGGTAATCGAACGTCAGCACGCGGCTGACGAGATCGGAGAACTTGGCTTGCCGCCGATGCAGCATGCGCATCACCAGCGGGATCTCCATGCCAACCAGCACGCCGATCACCGTGACCAGCGCGTACAGCACCAGCCGGAACGGCGCCGATTCCAGCGCAAACAACGCAAACAGCGCAGCGGCCGACACGCCGCCAAACAGGCCGACCAGCAATTCCAGATCGACAAAGCGGGCGAGCAGCGCGTCGTCCGCCACGTAGCGCGAGAGCCATGAGCCGATGCCCATGGCAAACAGATAGGCGCCGATGATGGAAGAGAACTGCAGGATGGAATCGCCCAGCAGATACGAAGCCAATGCCCCGGCAATCAATTCGTACGCGAGCCCGCACGAGGCCACCACGAAAACGGCGAGGACCAGCAGGGCATTGCTGCGGCCGGCAGGCTGCGTGGGTTCGTATGTGGCGTCAGGCTGCGGCGTCGACATGCTGCGAAGGTGGAAAATGAAGGGGCGTTAACAAACGGCGGATGCCGAGGCGAGCGCGATTGTGCCGCCTTTTTTCCCTGCCTGCGAGTCGGCTGCTGCATGGCTGCATCGGGGGGTACGCAAGCGGCGAATCAGCCGCTATAGTGGCGCCACCTATGTACTGCACGGCCCCTTCCCATGCCTGACATGACCGCTTCCGTGATCGCCTATGCCTCGCACCTGCTGGCGGGCGCCGTGGTGTTTTCCGGCTTTTTCTTCGTCTACCTGCGCTTGACGCCGTATGACGAGTTCAAGCTGATCCGCGAAGGCAATATCGCGGCGGCGCTGTCGCTGGCCGGGGCGCTGCTAGGGTTCGTGCTGACCATCGCGTCGAGCATCACGCATGCCGATGGCCTGGTGCCGTTCCTGTTCTGGGCGGTGATGGCGTCGGTGGTGCAACTGATCGTCTTCCTGGTGCTCACGCGGCTGATGCCGGATTACCGCCTGCAGATCGAGCACAACAACATCGCCGCCGGTATGCTGTTTGGCGTGAGCGCGCTGGCCGTTGGCGTGATCAACGCGGCGTGCCTGTCCTGACCTTGTCCTGATTGTTCCTGCCCCGCGAATCATCGCGAAGGAGTTTGCTGTGAGCCTGTCCAGTTTCATCAAAAAGCAGTTCATCGACATCCTGCAATGGACGGAGAGCGAGGACGGCGTGCTCGCCTGGCGCTATCCGATGCAGGACATGGAAATCCAGAACGGCGGTACCCTGGTCGTGCGCGACTCGCAGATGGCGATGTTCGTCAACGAAGGCCAGATCGCCGACGTGTTCAGCGCCGGCACCTTCAAGCTGACCACGCAGACGCTGCCCGTTCTCACGTACCTGAAGAACTGGGACAAGCTGTTCGAGTCCCCCTTCAAGTCCGACGTCTACTACTTCAGCACGCGCCAGCAGCTCGGCCGCCGCTGGGGCACGCCGCAGCCCGTGACGGTGCGTGACAAGGATTTCGGCATGGTGCGCCTGCGTGCCTTTGGCGTGTACGCCTACCACGTGGCCGACCCGAAGCTGTTCTACCAGCAGGTGAGCGGCACGCGCGACATCTACACCGTGGATGACGTCGAGGCGCAGCTGGGCCCCGTCATCATGGGCGCGATGGCGACCGCGTTTGGCGAATCCGGCGTGCCGTTCCTGGACCTGGCCGCCAACCAGATGCTGATGTCGAACAAGGTGCGCGAGGCGCTGCTGCCGCAGTTCACGCAGTACGGTCTGGCGCTCGACAGCTTCCAGGTGTCCAGCGTGACGCTGCCGGACGAACTGCAGGCCGCGCTGGATCGCCGCATCAGTATGGACATGACCGGCGACATGCAGCGCTTCACGCAATATCAGACGGCCGAATCGCTGCCGCTGGCGGCACGCAACGAAGGCGGCATCGCCGGTACGGGTGCGGGTTTGGCGGCAGGGCTGGCAATGGGCCAGGCGATGGCCGACAGCCTGCGTACCGCTGTGCAGGGCAACCCTGGCGGTGCGGCAGCTCCTGCAGCGCAATCTGCCGCCGCCGTCCCAGCTGCTCCGGCAGCGGACGACCCCTCGGCACGCCTGGCCAAGCTCAAGGAACTGCTCGACAAGGGCCTCATCACGCAAGCGGACTTTGATGCCGGCAAGGCTGCCGTGCTGAAGGCGCTGACCGGAGGCTGACCCTCGGCCCCGCTGATCGGATGACCGGGCGGCACCGCAAGCCGCCCGTTTTTCTGCGCCATTTTTCGCGCAATCGAACGACCTGACCATGTTTCATGCCAACTGCCCGGCGTGTGGCGCGCCGGTGGAACTGAAGTCTGCAGCTGCCGTCATGGCGGTGTGCAGCTTCTGCAAGAGCACGTTGCTGCGCGACGGCGAGACGCTTTCCGACATCGGCAAGATGTCTGCCGTGCTGGAGGACTACGCGCGCGTGCAGATCGGCACCACCGGGCGCTACAAGAACAAGGCGTTCACCGTGGTTGGCCGCATCCAGTTGCGCTATGACGCGGGCTTCTGGAACGAGTGGTACGTGCTGTTCGACGACGGCACCGACGGCTGGCTGGCCGAAGCATCCGGGCAGGTGACCATGACGTTCGCACGCGGCACGCCGGCCAATGCGGTCGCATTTGAGGCGCTGCGCCCGGGGCAACTGTACGACGCCGAGGGCACGCAATTCACGCTGTCCGACGTGCGCGAAGCCGATTGCACTGGCGGCCAGGGCGAATTGCCGTTTCGCGTTGGCGAGGGCTGGCATGCGCGCGTAGCCGATGGCCGCCGCGAAGACGCTTTCATCACGCTGGACTACTCCGACGGTACAGCACCGACGCTCTACGTGGGTGAAGCCACCACGCTCGAGGTGCTCAAGTGCCAGCTTCTGCGCACCGACGCCGAGATCAAGGAGACTGCAGGCCGCGTCCCGGGCAAACTCACGAATCTCGACTGCCCGCAGTGCGGTACGTCGATCCCGTTCAGCCCCGGCGTGACGGGCCATGTGCTCTGCCCCGGCTGCGGCGCGGGCATCGATGCAGCCACGCCCCGCGGCGACGTCATCGCGCGCGCACGCTCGGTCCCGCAAGTAGCCACCACGCTGGAACTGGGCGACAAGGCGCTCATCGATGGCCTGCAATGGCAGGTGATCGGCGTGATGCGCCGCACGGTGGTCGACGGCGGCGGCGAATGGTTTGAATATCTGCTGTACACCCCCAAGCGCGGTTTCAGCTGGATGGTGGAAACGGACGACGGCTGGTTCCGCGCGAACGTGCTCGACCGCTGGCCCACCCGGAGCGACAGCCGTACCGCGGTGCTCGACGGCAAGGTCTACGCTCGCGACGAGGATTACACCGCGCGCGTGACCTATGCCGCCGGCGCCTTCAATTGGCGTGTCCAATCGGGCGACCAGACGCGCGTTGTCGAATACGCCGCGGGCCAGGAGAGCCTGGCAGCGGAGAGCGACGCGCATGAGTTGACGTGGTCCAAGAGCACGCCTGTCAGCGCCGCGCAGATCAAGGCATGGTTCGGCAAGGTGGTGGCTGAGCCGGCCAAGGCTTCGTCGTCGAACTACATGACGGTGGCGGTGGTCGCGTGCGTGCTGCTCGGCCTGCTGAACCTCGTACCGTTCTTCATGGCGCCGGGTTCGGTATTCGGTATCACGTTCTTTGCGGCGTTGCTGTTGCTGGTGCCTGCGTGGCTGGTGGCTAAGATCGGGGGTGGAGAATGAAGAACTGGTTCGTTCTCTACGCCGTGGCGGTGGTGATTGGTGCGACCTATATGGACTGGAAGGCCGGCTTTGCCGCGCCGCGCACGCCGTCGTACGGCAGCAGCACAGGCGGATCGTCTTATTGGGGCGGCTCTTCCGGCGGTAGCGGTTATGGCGGCGGCTTCAGCGGGGGCCACAAATGACGCGCACCGACGCGGCGCTGTCGTTGGAGGAGGCGTCCGCCGCCGTAGGCGAGCACCTTCTGCTCGATCTTTACGGCGTGGCGCCAGCGCTGCTGCGCGACGCGGCTGCACTGGAAAAGGCGCTACGCGATGCCGCAAGCGCGCTCGGCGCCACCATCCTGCATGCGCATCTGCATCGCTTTGATTCTGTGCGCGCAGGGTTGCCCGCGGGTGAGCAGGGCGGCGTCACAGGCGTGTTGCTGCTCGCTGAATCGCATCTTTCCATCCACACCTGGCCCGAGCACGGCTTTGCAGCCATCGATGCCTTCATGTGCGGTACCGGCACGACGCATGCCGCGCGCGCGGTGTTCGAGCAGGCGTTGGCGCCGCAGCGGGTGGATGTGCGCGTCGCCCGCCGCGGCGCGGAGCCTGCGTCAAACTGATCTACACCGGCTGGCCGTCGAATATCACGCGATTGCGCCCCAGCCGTTTGGCGGCCAGCAGCGCTGCATCGGCGCGCATGATGAGGTCGGTGGGCGTGCATGGGTTCTGCCCCTGCTCGCAGCTTGCCAGGCCCACGCTGATGGTGCAGCGGATGTTGGCCTCCGGGGTGGCGATCTCCAAGGACTCCACCGCGCTGCGCAGCCGTTCCGCAATGCCGGTGGCCTGTGTTGTGGTCGTGTCAGGCAGCAGCACCAGGAATTCCTCGCCGCCGTAGCGGCCGACCGCATCGACGGGACGCGCATTCACGCGCAGCTTGCGTGCGATCTCAACGAGGACTGCATCGCCTGCGGGGTGGCCGTACGTATCGTTCACGCGCTTGAAGTGGTCAACGTCCACCACCAGCAATGAAAGCGGCTGCCCGTAGCGCATCGCGTGGCCGCATTCGCGCGTGAGCAGCTCCATCGCAGCGCGCCGGTTCCAGATGCCCAGCATCGGATCGGTCAGGCTTTCGTGACGCGCAACCTGCAGCTCGGTCAGGATGGAGCGCTGCGTTTCACTGAGTTCGCGCTCGCGAAATCCAGATTCGACCCAACTGGCCAGATCATCGAGCAACTCGCGCTCGGCCTGTTCAAACGGCCGTGGCTTCTGGTCGATCACGCAGAGCGTGCCGACGGGGTAGCCAGCCAGGTTCCTGACCGGGCGCCCCGCATAGAAGCGGATATGCGGCGCGCCGGTCACCAGCGGGTTGTCGGCAAAGCGCGGGTCGGCCTTGGTGTCGGGAATGACGAGCATCTCGTCTTCGGCCACTGCATGGCCGCAGAACGAGATGTCGCGTCCGGTCTCGCGCATGTCCAAACCGATGCAGGATTTGAACCATTGACGCTGGGCGTCGATGAGCGACACGAGCACGATCGGGGCGTCGAACACGCGCTTGGTCGTGCGCGTGACGCGGTCGAACAACTCCTCGTCAGGTGTGGAGAGCAACAGCATGTCTTGCAGCGAGGCAAGACGTTCGGGTTCGTTCTTCGGAATGGGAGCGGGTTTCATGCGCAAAGGGCGCCGGGCGGGCCGGCGCGCTTGAAACGGGCAGTGGAAAAGGAAAAAAGAAAAAGGATAGGCCGCGCCCTGCTAGCCGCGGCCCGATGACAAATCATTTAGCGCCGACCATGTTCTCCGGACGCACCCAGGCATCGAACTGCTCGGGCGTGACATAGCCCAGCGCCAGGGCGGCCTCGCGCAGGCTGGTGCCTTCCTTGTGCGCCTTCTTGGCGATCTGCGCCGATTTGTCGTAGCCGATATGCGGGTTGAGGGCCGTCACCAGCATCAGGGAGCGCTGCACCAGCTCGTCGATGCGGTCGCGGTTGGGTTCGATGCCCACGGCGCAGTGATCGTTGAAGCTGCGCATGCCGTCGGCCAGCAGGCGCACGCTGTGCAGGAAGTTGTAGGCGATCATCGGACGGAATACGTTCAGCTCGAAGTTGCCCGACGCGCCGCCCACGTTCACGGCGACGTCGTTGCCGAACACCTGCGCGCACAGCATTGTCACCGCTTCGCTCTGGGTGGGGTTCACCTTGCCGGGCATGATCGACGAGCCGGGCTCGTTCTCCGGGATGGAAATTTCGCCCAGCCCGCTGCGCGGGCCGCTGGCCAGCCAACGGATGTCGTTGGCGATCTTGGTCAGGCTGGCCGCCAGCGTTTTCAGCGCGCCGTGCGCATGCACCAGCCCATCGGCCGAGGCCATGGTCTCGAACTTGTTTGGCGAGGTGATGAAGGGCAAGCCGGTCAGTTGCGCCAGCTCTTCGGCCACCTGTTCGGCGTAACCGGCCGGTGCGTTGAGGCCGGTGCCGACCGCCGTGCCACCCAGCGCGAGTTCGCACAGGTGTGGCAGGGCGGCGTTCAGATGCGTTTCGTTGTGCTGCAACTGGGCAACGTAGCCGGAGAACTCCTGGCCCAGCGTGAGCGGCGTCGCATCCTGCAGGTGCGTACGGCCGATCTTGATGATGTCGTTGAAATCCGCCGCTTTCTTGGCGAGGGTCTCCCGCAGCGTTCGAAGCGAGGGCAGCAAGTGCCGGGTGATAGCCGTCACGGCCGCCACGTGCATCGCCGTGGGGAATACATCGTTGGACGACTGGCTGCGGTTCACGTCATCGTTCGGATGCACGAGGCGCGCTTCGCCACGCTCCCCGCCGAGCAGCTCGCTGGCGCGGTTGGCGAGCACCTCGTTCATGTTCATGTTGGTCTGCGTGCCCGAACCCGTTTGCCAGACCACCAGCGGAAATTCATTGGGGTGCTTGCCCGCGATGACCTCATCGGCGGCACTGACGATGGCGTTGGCCTTGTCCGCGGAGAGCAGCCCGAGTCGGTGATTGACGACGGCGCTGGCACGTTTGATGCGGGCGAGCGCGTCGATCAGCTCGCGGGGCATGCGGTCGCCGGCAATGTCGAAGTTCTGCAGCGAGCGTTGCGTTTGTGCGCCCCACAGGTGGTCTGCAGGGACTTCAATGGGGCCAAAGGTGTCGCGTTCGGTACGGGTCGTCATGGCAGAGGGATGGCACGAAGTGACTGGGATGAACGCTCCAGTATAGGCAGAGCGCGGTGTCCTTGTTGGTGGTAGGGGCGGTATGGCGGCACATTACACATTCCTGCGCGTTGGGTACACGGTTTGCGGGCACAGGCGAGGCACGCCACAATGACGGCTGCGCCGCATCCTGCCGCTTCTGCCCCGCCTCATGCCCACCACGCCCTCCGCCTCCGTCGATCCCTCCTTGAAACCGCTGCTCTGGCTGGTGGCGATGGGTCTGTTCATGCAGACCCTCGATTCCACGATCGTCAACACTGCCTTGCCGGCCATGGCGCGCAGCCTGTCGGAGAGCCCGCTGAAGATGCAGTCGGTCATCATCGCCTACACGCTGACCACCGCCATGCTGATGCCTGCGTCTGGATGGCTGGCCGATCGCTTCGGCACGCGAAAGATGTTCTTCGCCGCCATCTTCCTGTTCACGATCGGTTCCTTGCTGTGCGCGGAATCGCGCAGCCTGACCATGCTGATTGCCTCACGCGTGGTGCAAGGGGTGGGCGGCGCGCTGCTGATGCCCGTGGGGCGGTTGACGGTGCTGCGCGTGGTGCCGCGCGAGCAGTTCCTGCCGGCCATGAGTTTCGTCACCATCCCGGGGCTGATCGGCCCGCTGATCGGCCCGACGCTGGGGGGCTGGCTGGTGGAGGCCGTGTCGTGGCACTGGATCTTCCTGATCAACATTCCCGTGGGGGTGATCGGCGCGCTGGTCACGCTCAAGGTCATGCCCGATGTGCACGCTGAAGACGACAGCCGCTTCGACTGGTCCGGCTATCTGATGCTGGCCTTCGGCATGGCGGCGGTGTCGTTCTCGCTCGACGGGCTGTCTGAGCTGGGCTTCCAGCACGCGACGGTGCTGGTGCTGCTGATCTTTGGTCTGGCGGCGCTCACGGCTTACTGGCTGCATGCTGGGCGCGTGGTCGGGCCGCTGTTTCCGCGCACGCTGTTCGGCATTCCGAGCTTCTCCATTGGCGTGCTCGGCAACCTGTTTGCACGCATCGGCAGCGGCGGGATGCCGTTCCTCATTCCGCTGCTGCTGCAGGTCAGCCTCGGGTACACGCCCCTGCAGGCCGGGCTGATGATGGTGCCGGTGGCTGCTGCCGGCATGGCCGCCAAACCGTTGGGCACCTGGGCCATCAAGCGCTATGGCTATCGCCGCATGCTCTCTGTCAACACGGTGATGGTCGGCCTGATGATGGCCAGCTTTGCCGTGATGACGCCCAACGTGCCGGTGTGGCTGCGCATCGTGCAACTGGCGATCTTCGGCACGTTCAACTCGATGCAGTTCACGGCCATGAACACGCTCACGCTCAAGGACCTGACGGGCCCGCTGGCCAGCGCGGGCAACAGCATGCTGTCGATGGTGATGATGTTGTCGATGAGCCTGGGCGTGGCCGCAGCCGGCGCATTGTTGACGGGCTTTACCGACTTCACAAGCGGGCCGGAGGGCCGCGACACGCTGGCTGCGTTCCACAAGACGTTTGTCTGTGTGGGCGTCATGACCTGCGCGGCCGCGTGGATCTTCGCGCAGCTCTCGCGCTTCGAGTCAACGCACGTCGTCAAGCGGCCCGAGATGGAAGTGCATTGAGGGTGCGGGCGCCGGTGACCGGGCCGACTACTTTTTCCAGTAGCCGCGCATTTTCTTGCTGAGGTCCACCTTGGCCGCGGCACGCGCTTCGGCTGCGGGGTCCGCGCCGGGCTCCGGTTCCGGCCACGTGCATGCCTCGAACAGCGGCAGCAGCGCAGGCGGAATGAAGCGCGTGCGCGACGCGTAGATGTGCCGATCGCCATTGGGTGTTTGCTGGGTGACGTAGAAACGCTGGGGCACCAGGATGTCGAGGTGCTCGCGCGCACGGGTCATCGCCACGTAGAGCAGCCGGCGTTCTTCTTCCAGTTCTTCGTGCGAGCCGGCGCCCAGATCGGCCGGCATGCAGCCGTCCACGGCATTCAGCACATACACCGCCTTCCATTCCTGACCTTTCGATGAATGGATCGTCGAGAGAATCAGGTAGTCCTCATCGCGGTAGGGGTCCCCCGATTCATCGCTGGTCAGCTCGGGCGGGTCGAGCGTCATTTCGGTCAGGAAGCGCTCGCGCGTGGCGTAGGTGGTGGCCATGCGAGCGAGCTGGTCCAGATCGCCCTGGCGCACGGCCGCATCGTCGTGCAGGCGCTCCATGTGGGGTGAATACCAGGCGCCGACGGCTTCGAGTTCGCCAGCCCATTCCAGGCTGTCTTTGGGCGTGCGCAAGGTTTGCATGAGCGCCATCAGTGCTGACCAGTCGCCGGCCAGCCGCGCAGGTGGCTCGTAGGCGAGCAGCGCGGCAATCGGGTCCGCCGCTTCCGCCATGGCGTCGAGCACGCGTGCCGCCGTGGCGGGGCCTGCACCTGGCAGCAACTGGATCACGCGAAACCCGGCAATGCGGTTGCGCGGGTTCTCGGCCCAGCGCAGTACCGACAGCACATCCTTCACATGCGCCGCCTCCAGAAACTTGAGGCCGCCGTATTTCACGAACGGGATGTTGCGGCGCGTGAGCTCGATCTCCAGCTGCGCGCTGTGGCTTGCGGTGCGGAACAGCACCGCCTGCGATTTCAGCGTCAGCCCGCCTTCACGGTGATGCAGTACTCGCTCGGCCACGCAACGCGCCTGCTCGGCCTCGTCGCGCACTGAAATCAAGCGCGGCCGGTGCGTCGATGCACGGTCCGTCCACAACGTTTTGGCAAAGCGCTCCGTAGCGAAACGCATCACGCCATTGGAGGCATCCAGAATCGGTTGCGTCGAACGGTAATTGCGCTCCAGCAGCACCGTGTGCGCCGGCCGCGAAAAGTGGCGCGGAAAATCGAGGATATTGCGCACCGTCGCCGCGCGGAATGCGTAGATCGATTGCGCGTCGTCGCCCACCACGGTCACGCCGCGGCCGTCCGGGCGCAACGCACGCAGGATGGATGACTGCAACCGGTTGGTGTCCTGGTATTCGTCGACAAGGATGTGGTCGAAACGGGCGCCAATCTCGGCCGCCAGTTCGGCGTCGGACACCATCGCGTGCCAGTAGAGCAGGAGGTCGTCGTAGTCGAGCACGTGCTGCGCCTGCTTGGCTTCGACATACGCATCGAACAGCGTGCGCAGTTGCGTCTCCCACATCGCGCACCACGGAAAGTGGTGCTTTAGCACGGCGTTCAGCGGGCTCTCGGCGTTGATGGCGCGCGAGTAGATCGCAATGCAGGTCTGCTTGAGCGGGAAGCGGCGTTCCTTGGTCGACAGGTTCAGCTCATGGCGCACGACGTTGAGCAGATCGGCCGAGTCGCTGCGGTCATGGATGGTGAAATCGGGGGCGAGGCCCACGCGCTCGGCATATTCGCGCAGCAGGCGCGCGCCGATGCCGTGGAAGGTGCCGGCCCAGGGCAGCGTGGTCTTGTACGAAGTGCCGGCCGAATTGAGGGCGTTGTTCGATCGCTCGCCCTGCATGGCTCGCGCCAGCAGGTGGCCGGCACGGTTCGACAGTTCGCTCGCCGCCCGGCGGGAAAACGTCAACAGCAGGATGCGTTGCGGATCGGCGCCGTTGGCTACCAGGTGCGCCACGCGCCAGCCCAGCGTGTGCGTCTTGCCGGACCCGGCACCGGCCAGCACGAGCAGCGGCCCGGTTTCCGCTGCGTCTGCCCCCGAAATACCGAACTCGACCGCTTGGCGCTGCTGGTCGTTCAGCTGGGCCAGGTAACCCGGCGTGGCCGGCGCATTTGCGGTGTCTGGGGTGGGGGAGGCGGCAAGCACGGCAGGGCGTCACAAAAAATAACTGTATGAATATACAGCACTGTGATGCCTGCCTGCGGAAAGTTAGAGCGGCGGACGGAAGGCCGGCGGCGTTGGCCGATCAGATCCCGTCCCGCAGCTTTTTCGCGAAGTCCTGCGGGGATGTCCGCCGGTTGACCGCATCCACCAGATCCGCCAGGAACCACGGCAGCACGAGTTGCGTGCCCGGATCGCTCAGGCCGACGCGGAGCCGGTCAGGAGACGCCGATTCGGTGGCTTTGGCCGGCTGGATCGGCTGCGGAGGCTGGCTGTGCGCGAGCATCCCTTGCAGGTCCTGATCGGTGAAGGTGAACGTTGACGTGGTCAGAGCCGAGGCGGTCATCGCTGCGGTCATCAGCATCGTGGCCACGGCAAGGTGTTTGAGGGTGTTGGCAGGCATCGGTGGCCTCCAGAACAGAACGGTTGGGCGAGTAGGTGACCGGCGCGCAGCGCGGTGGCCGCAGCAATGATCCACCCTCCGATCATGGCGGCGGCTTAGGGTTCCGTTTCGCTCAGGAAAACCTAAATATCGCGTGCAATCCGATCAATTGGCCTGCGGCTGCAGGGCGATCACGGCCATCCCTGCCAACGCAATGGCCGCGCCGCCGATGTCCCAGCGGGTGAGCGTCACGCCGTCGACCAGACGCAGCCACACGAGCGCCACGGCGATATACACGCCGCCGTATGCGGCATAGGTGCGGCCGGCCGCGGTCGGGTGCAATGTCAGCAACCACGCAAACAGCGCCAGCGAGGCGGCTGCGGGCAGCAACAGCCAGATCGGCTTGCCTTGCCGCAGCACGAGCCAAGGCAGATAGCAGCCAACGATTTCCGCCACGGCGGTGAAGGCAAACAGCACGGCAATACGAAGCAGTTCCAAAACGGGCCCCGGAGCAATCAAGACGTAGACGGCGCCGATTGTGGCATGTGGGGCCATGCTGTCGCGATGGTTACCCGGTCTCAGGTGTGCGAGGCGGCGCGCACCTGCAGCAGCGCATCGATCTCGGCTTGCGTGCCCGCGTATGCGCCGGCGCGCGTGGCGGTGAGGGCGGCCGCCGCAGCAGCCCGGCGCAAGTGCGCCTGCGGTGGCGCCTCGGGCAACTGCAGCTGGCTCGCCAGCCAGGCGCCCATCGCGGCATCGCCGCAGCCGACGGTGTCCGCCACCGGCACGGCAAAGGCCGGTTGGGCGATACGCGCATCGTCTTGCCCGCCGTGCGCCGCTGCCAGCCATTCCATGCCGTCGGCCCCGAGCGTGAGCAGGATGTCGGCTTGCGGCGCGAGGGTGCGCAGCGTGGCGAGCGGATCGGCATCACCGGGAAACAGTTGGCGCAGATCTTCATCCGAGACCTTGATGACCGAGGCAATGGCAGCCATGCGCACCAGCAGCGGCGCGTAGTGCAGTGCGTTCATTGCCGTGCGCCAGTTCGGGTCGAAGGTAATGCGGGTGCCTTGCGCCGCCAGCGTTTCGGCCAAGGTTACGAGGCGGCTGCCCAGAGGCTCCCGCGCCAGGCTGATGCAGCCAAAGTGGGCGATCTGCACGGCGGTTTGCCACCCCGCGGGCAGGGCTTGCGCATCGAAATGCAGGTCGGCGCTGTCATCGCCCACGAAGAAGTAATGCGGCGGCTGGGTCGACGTGACCATCGCCAGCAAGGGCGAGCGATCCACACGCTGCAGATAGCGCAGGTCGAGCCCGGCGGCCTGGGAATCGGCGTAGAGCGCGTCGCCGAACACGTCGTTGCTGATGGCGCCGGCGTAGCCCGTGGGTACACCCAGACGCGCCGCCACGCGCGCCACGTTCCAGCATGCGCCGCCTGGCCGGGCGAGCCATTGGCCGTTGCCTTGGTGCAGGAAATCGGTGAGCGCTTCGCCAAAGACGACAAGGCGGGGCAGTGGCAGGGCATCGGTCATGCGGGCAAGGGCAGGTTGGTCGACTGGGTGGCGGGCGTGACCGGCAGCGGCGAAGCTCGCCGATACAGCGCACGGAACGTGGATAGGCGTTCAGCAAGCCGCGCGTGGCGTGCGGCATCGGGCCGATACGTGGCTTGCACGGGCGGCTTGGCGCAGACAGCCGCTTCGATGCCGCCATCGGCCATCCAGCCCAGGCGGGCAGCACCGAGCGCGCCACCGGCTTCGCTGCCGACATGCGTGGTCAGTTCTGTGTCGAGCGTGTCGGCCAGCAACTGCGCCCAGAACGGACTGCGCGAGCCGCCGCCCACAAACGAGAGCGAGGTCACCTGTGTGCCGGCTGCGCGCAAGGCGTCCAGGCCATCCGCCATGCCGAAGGCGACGCCTTCGATCACGGCATAGCCCAGCGCGGCGCGGTCGCTGGCATGCGTGAGGTTGTGAAAATGGCCTTGCGCAAACGCATCGTTGTGCGGCGTGCGCTCGCCGCTGAGGTAGGGCAGGAAGAACGGCGCGGACTGGCGTTCCGTTTGTTCCGTGGCGGCCAGCGCGGCAATTTCAGGCAGCAGCGTGGCTTCCGGCACGCTCGTCAGCCGGCAGAACCAGCGCAGGCAGCTCGCGGCGGACAGCATCACGCTCATCTGGTGCCAGCGGCCCGGCAGCGCATGGCAGAACGCGTGCACGGCTTGAGCCGGGTTCGGACGGAAGCGGTCGTTGACCACAAAGATCACGCCCGATGTGCCCAGTGACAGAAAGCCATCGCCGGGCTGAGTCGCGCCGATGCCTACAGCGCTGGCTGCACCATCGCCACCGCCGCCAGCCACGACGACGCCATGCGCGAGGCCCCATGCATCGGCCACCTCGGGCAGCAGCGTGCCGCTGGGGGCGCTGCCTTCCACCAGGCGTGGCATCTTGCTGGGTGCCAAGCCCGTCGCGGCGAGCAGTTCGTCGGACCACGCGCGCCGTGCCACGTCCAGCCACAGCGTGCCGCCCGCATCCGAGGGGTCGGACGCGCGTTCACCCGTCAGGCGCAGGCGCAGGTAGTCCTTGGGCAGCAGCACGCAGTCGATGGCGTTGAACACATCGGGTTCATGGCGTGCGCTCCACAGCAGCTTCGGCGCGGTAAAACCGGGCATCGCCAGGTTGCCGGCCACGGTGTGCAGGTTCGGCACGCGGCGCGTGAGTTCAACGCATTCGGCCGTGCTGCGCGTGTCGTTCCAGAGCATGGCGGGACGCAGCACGCGGTTGCGTGCGTCGAGCAGCACCGCGCCGTGCATCTGGCCCGACAGGCCGATGGCGCGGGTGGCAGCGAAGGCCTCCGGCGCCGCATCACGCAGTTTTCCGATGGCGGCACTGGTGGCCTGCCACCAATCTTCCGGCGTTTGTTCGGCCCAACCCGGATGCGGCCGCGATACGGTGAGCGGCTCGCCGGCCGTGCCGACGATGGTGCCCGCCGCGTCCAGCAACAGCACTTTGACTTCCGAGGTTCCGAGATCGATGCCGAGGTACATGAGGCCGCCGGGTCCGGTTGCTTGAACCGTGGATTGTCGCGCGAATCTGCCGATGCGTTTGTCGATGACTAACCAGCAGTGGCGGCTTGTTCGACTGCCAGCCACGCCCGCACACGCTCGATGGCGTCGCGGACAAGGCCGGTGAGCGCTTCCGTGCCCGCAAGGCTGCCCCACAGGGCAGTGTTCCGGCAGTACACGGCAACCGGGTCGTCGGCCTCGAGCATGGCGTGGGCGGCAACCGGATCGAACTGGCCATCCTGATAGGCATACGGCAGCGTGCCGGCGTGCCAGCGCTCCAGGAAGACAAAGAACAGCGCCGGCAGCATCGCCGTGGCAAGCGGCACATGCCCGCGCGCGAAGGATTCCACCAGCGTGGGCGTGATAAACCCGGGAATTTTCGAAAAGCCGTCCGCCGCCACGCGCTGGTTGGTGTCCCTGATGTGTGGGTTGGCGAAACGGTCGAGCACGGTGTCGCGGTAGGCGGCCAGGTCGATGGGGCTGGGCTGGTTGGCCGTGAGACACGGGATGACATCGTCGGTCACGTAATTGCTCGCCATGCGGTGGATGGACGGAACCGCCACGCTTTCATCGATCGTCTGCAGCCCCAGGAGCGTGCCGGCCCACGCGATGCAGCTGTGGCTGGCGTTGAGCACGCGGATCTTCGCTTCCTCGTACGGCAGCACCGAGGCGACGAACTCGACGCCCACGCGTTCGAGCGCGGGCCGCCCGGCGCGGAAGTCGTCTTCCACCACCCATTGCGCGAAGGTCTCGGCCATCACGGGGCAGCGGTCTTGCCAGCCGGTTTGTGCCGCCACGCGTTGGCGCAAGGCGTCGGTGGGGCGCGGCGTGATGCGGTCGACCATCGTGTTGGGCGTGCTGGCGTGCGCGTCGAGCCATGAGATGAGGTCGCTGTCACCGGGCTCGCCGCGCAGCGTGAGGAACTGGCGCAGGCCGCTTCGGAAGCGCTCGCCGTTGTGGCGCAGGTTGTCGCAATTGAGCAGCGTGAGCGGTGCGCCGCCACGCTGCAAGCGCAGGCGCAGCAGGCGCGCCAGGGCACCGTAGAGCGTGCTGGCACCGCCGCGCAGGTCGGCGGCGATGTCCGGCTGCGTGGCGTCGAGCTGGTGTTGCTGGTCGAGGTAGTAGCCGCCTTCCGTCACGGTGAACGAGATCACGCGCGTGTCGGTTGCCGCGCCGATCTCGCACAGAGCCGCAAGTTCGGCATCCCACGGCACCACCGCATCAATCGATTGGATGCGCGTGTATTGGCGATGACCGGCGGTGTCGACCGTCTCCAGCGTGTAGGCGCCGTCCTGTGCAGCAAGGTCATGCAGCAGCGAGCCGGCATCGTCGCGAATATTGGCCAGCGCCAGGCGCCACGACGTGTCGCCGGTCTCGCGAAGGCGATGCAGATACCACGCCTGATGGGCGCGATGGAAGGAGCCGGCACCGAGGTGCAGCCAGGTGGAAGAAGCGTTGGGGGAAGGCATGATCGGTGCGTGCAACGTTGGACGGGGTGACCCTCAGGCGGCGTGTTGGGATTGTTGGGCCTGCGGGGCGTGCAGGCGCGGCAGCGCGCGGCCTTCGGCGTCGAACAGATGGCAATGCGTGGCGTCTGCCGCCAACGTGATGGCGCTGCCGTGCGCGAGCCGCGTCGATTCCGGCACGCGCAGCACAAGGCCGTCAGGTGCGGCTTCGCAGTCGGCATGCAGATAGGCCACGTCGCCCAGGGACTCGATATGCGTGACGGTACCCCGCAGGGTGCCGGCCGCATCGAGATGCAGATGCTCCGGGCGGATGCCAAGCATGACGGCAGCGCCCGCACGCTGTTCACCCGGCGATACGGCCACCCGCTGTTGGCCGCCTGCAAGCGCCACGGACACCCCCGACGCATCGGCATGCACGACGCTGCCGCGCAGGAAGTTCATCTTGGGCGAACCGATGAAGCCCGCCACAAACTGGCTGGCCGGATGGTGATACAGCGCCTGCGGAGAGCCGACCTGTTCGATGCGTCCGTCACGCAGCACGACGATCTTGTCGGCCAGCGTCATGGCTTCCACCTGATCGTGCGTGACGTAGATCATGGTGGTCTTCAGCGCGTCGTGCAGCCGGGCGAACTCCAGGCGCATCTTCACGCGCAGCGCGGCGTCGAGGTTGGAGAGCGGCTCGTCGAACAGGAAGACTTTCGGCTCGCGGGTGATGGCACGGCCGATGGCCACGCGCTGGCGTTGGCCGCCGGAGAGCTGGCGCGGCTTGCGATCGAGCAGCGCATCGATGTGCAGGACTTCTGCGGCGCGGCGTACAGCGCGGTCGATGGCCTCCCGCTTCATGCCCGAGAGCTTCAGGCCGAAGGCCATGTTGTCGTACACGCTCATGTGCGGATACAGCGCGTACGACTGGAACACCATCGCAATGCCGCGCTTGGCGGGCACCACGTCGTTCACGCGCGTCTCGCCGATCAGCAGATCGCCGGCGTCGATGCCCTCAAGCCCGGCAATCGTGCGCAGCAATGTCGATTTTCCGCAGCCCGATGGGCCGACGAAGACGACGAATTCGCCGTCGGCAATGTCGAGGTTGATGTCGTGCAGGACGGTGTTCTGCTCGTAACGCTTCTGCAGATTGCGCAGGGTCAGGCTGGCCATGGCGAGGTCTCCTTGGGCGTGTTCTGTGTGCGGATCAGGCGGGCGTGGCGAGCGTCGACGTCAGCGCGTCGGCCAGTGCCCGCGTGTCGGTAAAGACGTGGCGCGCGCCGGCAGCCAGCAGGCGCTGTGTGGCAACTGCCGGTACATGTGCGACGCCGGCAAAGCCGAATACGGTCAGGCCGGCGGCTCGGGCGGCGCGCACGCCGGTGTCGCTGTCTTCAATGACGAGGCATTGCGCGGGGCTGGCGCCCAGGCCCGCGCAGGCTGCGAGGTACACATCCGGTGCCGGCTTGGGCCGCGGTGTTTCGTAGGCGCTATAGATGTGCGGGCCAAACACATCGAGCAGGCCGGCTCTGCGCAGGCTTGCTTCAATGCGCGGACGGCTGCTGTTGCTGGCGACGGCCTTGGGCTGCGGCAGCGCGGCCAGCAGGTTGGCAATGCCGGGCACGGGCTGCGATTGCGTGGCGCAGTCGTGTTCGACATCAGCCAGCACGCCGGCCAGTTGCGTGTCGGACAGATGAAGGCCGATGCTGCTCTGCAGCTCCGTCAGCAGCGCCATCGTGTTCATGCCCAGGCGCGGCTCGAGCACTTCTTCCAGCGCGGCGGACGATAGATGTGGCACGTGCGGGCCGAGCGTGCGGATCAACGCGCGCAACGCCACCGATTCGCTGTCGATCAGCACGCCGTCGCAATCGCAAATCAGGTAGGCGGGCGCGCGCGCGTTGGCGTATTCGTTGGCGTGTGGCGTCATTTCACGGCCCCGAACGTCAGGCCGCGCACAAGTTGACGTTGTGCCAGCCAACCCAGCACGAGGATCGGCGCAATGGCTAGGACCGAGGCCGCCGATAGCTTCGCCCAGAAGAGCCCCTCGGGGTTGGAGTACGACGCGATGAACACGGTGAGCGGCGCGGCATCGATGCTGGTCAGGTTCAGGCTCCAGAACGCTTCGTTCCACGACAGGATCAGCAGGAGCAGTGCGGTGGAGGCAAGCCCCGGCAGCATCGTCGGCAACAGCACGTAGACGAGTTCCTGCCAGAGATTGGCGCCGTCCATGCGCGCGGCCTCGAGAATCTCGCGCGGCACGTCGTTGCAGTAGGTGAAGACCATCCACACGGCAATCGGCAGGTTGGCGAGCGTGTAGACGATGACGAGCGCGGTAATGGAATCCAGCAGCCCCGCCGTCTTCGCCAGCAGGTACACCGGCAGCAGCACGCCCACGGCCGGCATCATCTTGGTCGACAGCATCCACAGCAGCACCTGCTGCGTGCGCTTGTTCGGGAAGAACGCCATCGCATAGCCCGCCGGAATGGCAATCGCCAGGGCCAGCAGCGTGGATATGATCGACACCGCCAGCGAGTTGCCGAGGAAGCTCGGGTAATGCGCGCGCCCGAGCACCTCGCGAAAGCTGTCGAGCGTGGGCGTGAACCACAGCGTGGGCGTATACGCGTCCTGCTCGGTCTTGAAGGCCGTCAGCGCCGCCCACGCGATGGGAAAGAACAGCGCCAGGGCAATCGCCCAGGCCAGCACGCCGGCAAGCCGCGTGCGCCAGGTTGAGGTGAGCGTGCTCATTGCTCGTGCACTCCCTTCAGATTCCGGGCCAGCATGCGGACGAGGAAGAACGCCACCACGTTTGCCAGCACCACGGCCACGATGCCGCCGGCCGACGCAATGCCGATGTCGAACTGCTGCAGGCCGAGGCTGTAGACGAAGTAGGCGAGGTTGGTGGTGGCCGTGCCGGGGCCGCCCGCGGTGGTGGTGTGGATCTCGGCAAAGATCGACAGCAGGAAGATGGTCTCGATCATCACTACCACCGCAATCGCGCGCTTCAGGTGAGGCAGCACGATGTGCCAGAAGATGCGCACCGGGCTCGCGCCATCGAGCTGCGCGGCTTCCTTCTGCTCGGGGTCGAGCGATTGCAGCGCCGTCAACAGGATCAGGAAGGCAAATGGCGTCCACTGCCAAGCAACGATGATGATGACGGAGAGCATCGGATGCGCCGCCAGCCAATCCACCGGCTCGGCGCCGAACAGGCGGGCCACCCAGGCGGCCAGGCCGTACACGGGGTGCAGCATCATGTTCTTCCAGATGAGCGCGGCCACCGTCGGCATGACGAAGAACGGGCTGATCACGAGAATGCGCGCCACGCCGCGCCCCGCAAACGGCTGGTCGAACAGCACGGCCAGCAATGTGCCCGCCACGACGCTGATCACCAGCACCGAGCCGATCAGCACCAGCGTATTGCCGATGGCCGGCCAGAAGGCGGGGTCTTCGATCAGGAAACGGTAGTTGTCGAGCCCCGCCAGACCGGTCTGATCGGGGTTGAGCAGGTTGTAGCGGCTGACGGAGAAATACAGCGTCATCGCCAGCGGCACCGTCATCCACAACAGCAGCACCAGCACCGACGGCGACACCAGCAGCGTCGGCAGCCAGCGCCGCGCGCCGTTTTGTGGTTGTACGGGCTGGGCGGGTGACGGCGTGCCGCCCATGCCGTTCACGCGCGACTCCAATACATGTTCCATGACACCTCCGGGCGCAGCAGCGGCTGCATCACTTCAGATAGCCGCCTTGGCGCATCGCACGCTGTGCCTGCGATTGCGAGACACGCAGCGCGTAGTCCACCGTCGTCTTGCCCGTGAGGGCGCCGGCAATCGCCTGGCCGACCACCGTGCCCAGCGACTGGAACTCCGGAATCGTCACAAACTGCACGCCGGTGTAGGGCACTTTCTGTGCGGACGGATCGTTCGGGTTGGCCGTTTCGATGGCGTGGCGCACGAAGCTCGAGAACGGCGCGGCCTTCTGGTAGGCGGGGTCGTCATACGTCGACGCGCGCGTGCCCGGCGGCACCTCGCCCCAGCCCTGCGCCTTGGCCACGGCGCGGATGTAGTCCTTCGATGTCGCCCAGGCCGCGAACGTCTTGGCAGCCTCCGGCGATTTCGACGACTTCGGCACCGCGAGCGCCCAGATCCACAGCCAGTGCGAGCCCTTGGGCGTGCTGGCGATGGGCGCATTCGCAAAGCCCACCTTGTCGGCCACCTTGGAATCCTTCGCGCTGCTGACCATGCCGGCCGCGACGGTGGCGTCGATCCACATGCCGCACTTGCCGCCCGAGAACAGCACCAGGTTTTCGTTGAAGCCGTTGCTGCTTGCTCCGGGCGGGCCGTACTTCTTCAGCAGATCGACATACGAGTTGACCGCCTGTTTCCATTGCGGCGTGTCGATGGTCGGCTGCCATTTCTCGTCGAACCAGCGGCCGCCGAACGTGTTGACCATGGTGGACACCAGCGCCATGTTTTCGCCCCAGCCGGCCCGGCCGCGCAGGCAGATGCCGTACACACCCTTGGCGGGGTCGTGCAGCTTGGCCGCAAACTTGGCGATGTCGTCATACGTGGGCTGCTCGGGCATCTTCAAGCCCGCCGCGCTGAACAGATCGCGCCGGTAGTACGTCATCGAGCTTTCGGCATAGAACGGCACGGCGAAGAGCTTGCCGCCCTGCGAAAGGCCATCGCGCACTGTTGGCAGCAGGTCAGCCGTGTCGTAGCTGGCGGGCATGTCGAGCGGGGCGAGCCAGCCTTTCTTGGCCCACAGCGGCGCTTCGTAGCCGCCGATCGTCATCAGGTCGAACTGGCCGCTGCCCGTGGCGATGTCGGTGGTCACGCGCTGGCGCAGCACGCCTTCTTCCAGCGTGACCCAGCGCAGTTTGATGTCGGGGTGCGCCTGCTCGAACTGTGTCGACAGTTTCTGCAGCACGATCATGTCGGGGTTGTTGATCGTGGCGATCGTGAGCGTGGTGGGTGCGGCCTGCGCAGAGACAGCGCAGAGAGCGGGGAAGGCAGCGAGGGCGGTCAGCTTGAGTAGGCGGGATGGGCGGGCCATCCCGCGCAGAAGCGTGCGGAACATGCAGTCGTCTCCTTTCTTGGAATGTGGCGATGCGGGCGCACCGCCAGGACTTGCTTCGGGGTTTGAGCAATTGTCCGTGTTGTGGGCAAATAATCGGATGCGATGTTGCGATTGTCAAGCAAATGCTCGTTGAAGGGGCAAAAGCACGCTACGATGCATATCGCCAGGGTTCTAGAGGAGGCGCTGCGTGTCCAAGCAGCAGGAAAAACGAGACCAGGCCGCGCGCGCGGCGTGGCTGTACTACGTGGGCAACCACACGCAACACGACATCGCCGAGCAGTTGGGCGTGTCACGCCAGATCGCCCAGCGGCTGATCGCCTATGCCGTGGAGCATGGGCTGGTGAAGGTGCGTGTGACGCACCCGGTGTCAGCGTGTCTGGAGTTGGCGGAGAACCTGCGCAGCCGTTTCCGGCTGGACACCTGCCACGTGGTGCCGGCCAGTGCCGACGATGCAGACGCTGCCCAACGCATGATCGCCGTGGCCGCCGCAGAAATCATGGAGCGCCACCTGCTGGCCGACGCGCCGCGCGTGGTGAACGTTGGCTCGGGTCGCACGCTGCGTGCCGCGATCGACCAACTTCCGGATCTTGACCGGCCGCAGCATCGCATCGTCTCGATGGTCGGGGCGATTGCGGCGGATGGCTCGTCCAACCGCTACGACGTCGCGCTTGCGGCGGCGGAGAAAACGCGCAGCCGCTATTACCTGCTCCCGGCGCCGCTCGTCGCCGATAACGCCGAAGACACGCGGCAGTGGTGCCAGCACAGGCTTTACGGTGTGGTGGCCGATCTGGCTGCGCAGGCGGATGTCACCTTCATCGGTGTCGGCACGATCGGGCCGGGTTGCGCATTGCAGGTCGATGGCTTCATCAGCGAGAAGGATGTTGATGACCTGTTAGCCCATGGCGCGGCCGGCGAGCTGATCGGCCGGCCCATCGACGGCCAGGGGCGCTTGCTTGAGGTGCCGCTGCAGACCCGCATTACCAGCTTGCCGCTCAAGCCGATGCCGTCTCGTCCCGTGATCGCCATTGCAGGTGGCGTGGCCAAGGCGGGCGCTATCGGGGCGGCGTTGCGCGGCGGCTGGCTGACGGGTCTTGTGACCGACGAAGCCTGCGCGCAACGCATCCTGGCTGCATTGGACTGAACCCACCACACCGAGGACGCGATGCTCGAACTCCGCCCGACCTGCGAACACTGCAACACCGCCCTGCCGCCCGACGCGACCCACGCGCGCATCTGTTCATTCGAATGCACGTTCTGCGCGACTTGCGCGGACGGCGTGTTCGGCAATGTCTGCCCGAACTGCGGCGGCGGTTTTACGGCGCGGCCGATCCGCCCGTCGAAAGATTGGAAGAACGGCAACTTCCTGGGCAAGTACCCGGCCAGTAGGACGGTCAAGCATCGCCGCGCGGATCTGGCCGCGCATGCCGAATTGGCGGCGGCCATCGGATCGACGCCGCCGGAAAAGCGCTGACGGTCTAACGCGATGTGGCCGCGGGCAACACCGGCGTGACCGTGTACCCGCGTGCCGCCAGCAGCGCGGGAATTCCGTTGGGTCCGATCATGTGGAGCGCGCCCACGGCGCCAAACACGCGCTGGCCGCTGTTGTGCACGCGTGCAATGTTCTCGGCCATGGCGCGGTTGCGGTTCGTCACCAGCCGTTGGAAGGCGCGTTTGTCCGATGCCGTCTTCAGGCAATCGCACCACTGCGGGTAGTGCTCGAGCGTGCTGATGTCGCTGTCGGCCCAGGCATTGGCGAGCGTGAGCGTCTGCGTGCGCGCCTCGCCCGATTCAATCGCGTCGAGCACGGTATCGAATTGCTGCGCGACCTCGTTCTTCGGCACGATCTCGTTGAGCACGCGCACCTGCTGCGCCAGCGTTTCGAGCGGCACAATCGGCAAGTGCACGCTCTTGGCGTAGGCCGTAAGAAACAGGTCGATGCCGAAATCTGGATAGAGCCCATCTGTGCGCACGCCCAGAACCGCCAGCGAAGCCAGTTGCATGGTCGGCTGGAACTTGCGGATCTGTGTGAGCGCCGTGTCGGGCAGGCACGCCGCGGAGAGCAGTTTGTTGAAGCGTTCGCCGCGACGACCGGTCAGGAGCCGGCGGTCCTCTGCGCTGTTTTGCGCGGTCAGCGCCTTGCGGTCGGCGTCCTTGTCGAGCAGGTCGAGTTCGAGCGCGATGCTGTCAACTTGCTGAAGCGCGCTGCGCACGGTGGGGCCCGGCAGCATCCAGTCGGCCCGCGCAACGTGGATCGTGCCGTAGAGCCACGAGGTGTGACCGTTCTTTTCGATGCGCCAGAGCAGGCCGTGGTCCGTCGCGCGTTGCGCGGCGGCGGCCCAACCGTCTTTGGGGATGAAGCTGGAGGCGGGTGGCGGACAGTTCGGGGCGGGTGCCGGTGCCTGTGCCTGCGCGGGCGTCGTGTCTTGCGCGACAGCGGTGCCGACTCCCGCCGATAGGAAAACGAAAAGCGCGGCCGCGAGCGCGCGCCACGTGGTGCGATTGCGTGCCATTTGGCTGCTCCCCGAATATTGTTGTGGTCGTTTATGCAGTGTAGCGGGCGCAAGCCATTGCGTGCCCCACGGTGATCCGCCCAGACGCGCTATTCGCTCAGCTTCGGTGGCACGGCATGCGCACCGCGCGTCTCGCGAAACCACAGCGCCAGGCTTTCGTCTTCCAGCGCATAGGCGCCGCGCGACTCCTTCCAGATCAGGTTCTTGTCGCGCAGCGCGTCAAGCGCGGCTTGCACCGTGGCGGTGGAAAATTCGCTGTGGCCGAGCTTGGCCGCATACGCCTTCATCGAGTCTTCCGAAAACGGCGAATAGCCTTGTCCGCGCTCGATCAGCACCGCCAGCACCGCACGCTGGATTTCCGTCAGCGCGCTGTAGTCGCTTTCGATCTCGCCCCAGATGCGGTCGCGAAAACCCTGCGCGCCGCGCTTGAGCAACTCGCCCAGGCTGGCCGCCTCGCCCAGCTCCAGGGCGATCTCGCTGACGATGCCCTTGAGCATCTCAGGCCGGTGTCCGACCAGTTGGAAGGCGGCAAACATGTCGTCTTCCTTGAACTGGTTGTTCGGCGCCAGGTGCTGATTGACCCACGCCGTGTACGCCGACACATACGGCCGCCCCAGCAGCGGGAAGTTGGTCACACGCGAGCCGAAAAACGGCTGCGTGCGATTGAGCAGCAGGTTGGCGAGCTTGTCGCGGTTCGACCCCGTAAAGACGAGGAAGAGGCGGGGTTCCTCCACGCCCTGGTTCATCTGGTCGCGCGCGGCCTTGAGCGCGAACATGGCGTTGGTGCCGGCCTCGGTGGACAGCGCGTGCTGCGCCTCGTCGATGACCAGCACGACCGGCCGCTGTACCGCCTTGTAGAGCACATCCAGCGCGTCGGCCAGGGTGATGCCCGGCGGGAGCCCGATCTTGCCGAGGTTGAAGGTGAAGGTGCGCAACACGTCGACCTTCTCCATGCCGGCCTGCTTGGCCAGCTTGGCGATCGGCCCGTCAAACTGGGCCAGTTTGGATTTGATGGCGTCGGCGATCAGCAGGCCGGGGTCGCGGGCGCGGTCGGCCCATAAATCGACGTAGATGGCGATCCACTTGCGGCGCGCGACCTCCGGCACCAGGTCTTCGCGCAGGAACGTGCTTTTGCCGGTACGCCGGGGCGCCGCCAGGAACAGGCCGGAGCGCGCATCGGCCAGACCCTTGCCTTCCAGGCTGTTGCACAGCGTGTTGGCGAGGTCCTGGCGGTGGAAGCTGAAGCGTCCGGTATCGGTGTCCGAATCCATGAGAAGCCCTTTTTAGACCGAATTATGGAAGTCGGTATAAATTATAGTCGAAATCATAATTAAGGCTAATTCCCGCTCGAAGGCCCGTCGATATTTGTCGATCCCCCCAGTTTCACTTTGCGCGGCACTGTGCCGCACGCAATTCGGGGAACTGTGTGCAGCGCTATACTCCACACATTCTGACGTTGTCCATCCATGCTCCATCGCCGTTGGCTCTTCCTCGTCTGGCTCGCGATCGTACTGAACGTACTGTCGCCGGTGCTCGCTTCCGCACGCGCGGCGGCCACGGGCACGCTTGACGTCGAGCTGTGCAGCGCCACGGCACCGCATGGCAGCACCGTGCAGGTTGCCATCGACCTGCAAGGCGATGGTTCCGCCGACAAGTCGGCCGGCCACCACAGCGTGGCGCACTGTCTGTATTGCCCGGGGTTTGCCGCCGGGCTGGCTCTGGCGTCAGTGCCGGCGCTGGATGTTCCTTCCGCCCATTTCGTCTATCGCGTGCGGCAGCCGGCCACCCCGGCGCCCGTGTACGCGCGCAGTGCGCTGCGCGTGGCCGAGTCGCGCGCGCCTCCGGTGTCTCCGTCGTTGTCGATCTGACGCGCCTGCGGGGGATGAACCCCGTGGCGCCTTTGCGTTGGGCCCTGGCGGGTCCGACGCCATCGCAATCCGGAGACCTTTCTGATGTCATCCCACAAGCGCACCGGGGCCGCTGCCCCTAAGCGCACGCTGGTGTGCCGCGCTGCGCTCGCCCTGAGCGCAGCGGCACCGCTGTCTGCTTTTTCGGCCGAGGATGCGGCATCCGTGCCCGCGCCCGTCACGCAGGAACTCGCGCCCACCGTCGTGCGCGCCACTGCCGGCCCCGCGCCGTTCGCCCGCAATACACCGGCGGTCGTGCAAAGCGTCACGGCCGATCAATTGGCTGACCGCAACGTCGTCACCGCCGAAGACGCGGTCAAATATCAGCCCAATGTGATGGTGCGCCGCCGCTTCATTGGCGACCGCAATTCCATCTTCGCCGGCCGCGATTTCAACGAGATTCAAAGCGCCCGCGGCCTGCTGTATGCCGACGGCATCCTGCTCTCGAACCTGCTTGGCTCGAGCTACAGCTTCCCGCCGCGCTGGTCGATGGTCGGGCCGGACGACCTGGCGCGCGTCGATATTCTGTATGGGCCGTTCTCTGCGCTGCTGCCGGGCAACTCGATGGGCACGACCATTGCGATGACGTTACGCCGCCCCGAGAAATTCGAGGCTGCCGCGCAGACGCAGGTGATGAGCCAGCATTACAACGATGCCTATGGCTTTTCGCGCAACGTAACCGGAAACCATGAAAGCGCATCGCTGGGCGACCGCATCGGCAAGTTCTGGTATGCGCTGTCAGTCGACCGGCTGGAGAACGACAGCCAACCGATGCAATACGCCACGCCCAACTCCCGGTTCACCGCAGGCGGCACGCCGGTGCCGGTCACGGGCGCGCGGCAGGATCTCGGCCCCAACGGCCAGCCGCGCGTGATTCTCGGGCCCCAGATGCTCGAGCGCACCCAGCAACTGCAAGAGACGCTGCGATTCGGCTACGTGTTCAGCGACAGCCTGGAGGCCTCGCTCACGCTGGGCCATTGGGAAAACCATTTCAACGATCAGGCGCTCAGCTTCCTGCGCGATGCCGCCGGCAACACCATCACGGGCGGCAATGTGCTGATCAACGGCACGCCGTACACGATCGCCCCGAACACCTTCGCCCCGCAAAACGGCGACCAGGAAAACTGGCTCTACGGCCTGGGCGTGAAGGGCAAGATCGGGGGCTGGAAGATCGACACCAACGCTTCCGCTTACAACGTTTCGCGCGACATCCTGCGCGCGTCGAACACGGCGGCCGGCAATGGACCCGGCACGGTGTTCTATGGCGACGGCACCGGCTGGTCCAACTTCGACGTCAAGGCGACCTCTCCCACGGTGTCCGGCCATACCTTCACGACCGGTTACCACTACGACCAATACCACCTGCGCAACCAGACCTTCAACGCGACGAACTGGTCGACGGAAACGCTATCCACGCTCAAATCCAGCTACCAGGGCGACACGCAAACTCAGGCGGTTTTCCTGCAGGACGCGTGGGCGTTTGCGCCGCGCTGGCTCGCCACGCTGGGCCTGCGCTACGAAAGCTGGCGCGCCTACAACGGCCAGCTCGGCAACGGCACAAGCACGTTGGGCTACGCCAGCCGTACCGAAGACGCGTTTTCGCCCAAGGCCGCCATTCAATGGCAGGCCACGCAAGACACGCTGCTGCGCTTGTCATATGGCCGTGCCGTGCGTTTTCCGACGGTGGCGGAGCTGTTCCAGGGCACGATCAGCGGCAACACGATCGTCAACAACGACCCGAACCTCAAACCTGAACGCGCCAATGATTTCGACTTCACCGTCGAGCAGGCTGTGCCCTACGGCGTATTGCGTACCAGCCTGTTCCAGAGCGACGTGCGCGACAGCATCTACACGCAGACCAACATCACCGTCACGCCCAACGTGACGAACGTGCAGAACGTCGATCGCGTGCGCACGCGCGGCATCGAGTTGGCGTATTCGGGGCAGGACGTTCTGCAGGATGCGGGTGTGCGCGGCGTGGACGTTGAAGCCAACGTCGCTTTCACGCAATCGAAGACGCTGGCCGACGCCGCCAACCCGACCTACGTCGACAAGATCTGGCCGCGCATGCCGCGGGTACGCGCCAATCTCTTTGCGAGCTGGCACGCCACCCCCGACTGGACCGTGGGCGCGGGCGTGCGCTATTCGGGGCGGCAATTCGGCACGCTCGACAACACCGATGTGCTGCCGAATGTCTACGGTGGCACCAGCAGCTTCTTCACCGTGGACCTCAAGGCCAGCTACCGTATCGACAAGCACATCACGCTGGCGCTGGGCGTCGACAACCTGACCGACAGGCAGTATTTCGTGTATCACCCGTACCCGTCGCGCACCTTCTATGGGCAACTGAAATGGCGTCTGTAATGCAATCGATTCCTCGATTCCTGGCCGGTGCGCTGCTGGTTTTTGCGGCAACGCTGGCGCTTGCGCACGAAGGTCACGACCACGGCGGCATGGCAGGCAAGGGCGCCGCCAAACCGCAGCTTGCTACGACGGCGGCGTTCGACAAGGCAGGGCGCCTGTGGGTGACGTGGGCCGAAGGGCAGCACGTGGTGGTCGCTTCGTCCGACGATCTCGGCAAAACGCTGTCGGCGCCACAGCGCGTGAACCCGCAACCCGAGCCGATCTATACCGACGGCGAGAACCGCCCGAAGGTTATCGCCAGCCCGGACGGTGCGCTGTATGTGAGTTGGTCGCGCCCGCTCGATGCGCCATACACGGGCTTCGTGCGTTTCTCGCGCTCGCTCGACGGCGGCAAGACGTGGAGCGCGCCAGTCACGGTCCATCACGATCGCCAGCCGATCACGCACCGCTTCGATTCGATTGCGGTCGACAGCGCAGGCCACATCTTCATCACGTGGATCGACAAGCGCGACCTGCTGCGGGCGCAGGCCGCCAAGCAGCCGTACGACGGCGCGGCGGTGTACTACACCGTTTCGACCGACCGCGGCGCAACCTTCGCTCCCGAGCGCAAGATCATCGACCAGACCTGCGAATGCTGCCGCATTGCGCTGGCGCCCGATGCCGACGGGCACATGCTCGCGCTGTGGCGCAACGTGTTTGCCGGGCAGATCCGAGATCACGCATTGGCGACATTACCGATCGATAACACGCCGCTTGCCGTCACGCGCGCGACGTTCTCGGAGTGGCGCGTCGATGCGTGTCCGCACCATGGCCCCGCGTTGGCCGTCACGGCAGATGGCGTGCGGCACATGGCGTGGTTCTCCGTGCAACAGGACAAGCCCGGTCTGTTCTACAGCCGGCTGTCGGCCGACGGCAAACCGATCGGCGAGCCTTGGGGCTTTGCCGGTTCGCCACAAGCCGGAGCGCAGGCCTCGCACCCCGCATTGGTCGCCGCGTATGGCGCGCTGTGGCTGGTCTGGAAACAGTTTGCCGACGACCGCATGCAGATCCTGCTGCGCAAATCCATCGACGGCGGCGCGCACTGGTCGGCGCCGGCCAGCGTGGCAAACACCGATGGCGGCAGCGATCACCCGCAATTGCTCGCGCGCGACGGCCATGTCTACCTGTCTTGGCGTACCCAGGCGGAGGGTTACCGCCTGATCGATATCAGCAATGTCGTTCCGTCCAATCCATCATTGGAGGCATCGAAATGAAAATTCGATGGAGAGCGGTGGCGACGGCGGTGGCGCTATCCGCCGCCGCTTTGACGGCGCAGGCCGCCGGTGCGCTGCAGTTCCGGCCGCTGCATGCCCGCGATGTGCCGGCGCTGCTGCAGACGCCCCATGCGCGTCCGCTCATCGTCGAAATCTGGTCATTGGATTGCAGCTACTGCCGCGAGAACATCGCGCGTATCGCGCAATGGCGGCGTACCGCCAAGAAGAACGTGGATGTGGTGATGGTGTCGATGGACGGTCCGGACCAGGCCGAGATGCTGAACCGCGCGCTGGCGCCGCTGGCCCGCGACGGGAAGATCGACGTTGCACGCATGCCGCAGTACGCCAATGCCGAAGACATGCCGGAGCGCCTGCGCGCCGCGCTCGACCCCGGCTGGCAGGGCGAGATGCCGCGCACGATCATCCTCCGCCCGGACGGCAAGCGTCACGCATCGAGCGGGTTGCTGACGCCGCAAATACTGGAAACAGCGCTCAGGGATTAATCAGAAAATGACGCAGACCCCCCTCGTTGTTGGGGTATGGCGGGGGGCGTGCACTTTTTATAATGGCTCCGCTTTGTGAATTCCGGCGCATTGCTCATTCACAAAGCACACCCGACCATCTTTCGTCGTCAAAGGCTGAAGATGTTAAGCCCGCTCGCCCCCCGGCCCGCGGGCTTTTTCTTTGCCCGGTCGAAAAGTGAATCTGTATTTCCCGGGACAGTGCGGTGGCGGGGCGGATGATAACGTGCCCTTAGCGCGCTGTCGCCTGCGAAGAAGAGGGGTATGGCGTGGATGGGCGTTCCGCGTCGTTGGATGCGGCCCCAAGGCCCACGGCCACGGCGGCCAGCAAGACGGCAAGACCGCGCGCGATATAGAACACCGTTTGCGCCCCCGCTATTTCCGATTCGGCAGATGGGGTCTCGGCAATGTGGGCGTGCCAGGCATTGCGCGAGGCGCGGTGTGGGAGCGGATCGCGATGGGCTCGCGGCGCGGGTGCGCGGTGTGTCGAATGAGGCTGCATGTGCGACATGGCGGTTCTCTTCACGTTCAAACGTGCAACCAGGCGCGCCAGAACAGCAGCGCTGTCATCGAAAAGCCGAATGTGGAAATCAGCGCCCGCACAACCGGCACCGGCAAACGCTTGCCCACATGCGCCCCCATATAGCCACCCAGCGCGGCGGCCACCAGCATGACCAGCGTCTGCGGCCACCACACCATTCTTGCCAGCGCAAAACACGCCACCGCCACCATGTTGGTCGCCCCCACCAGCAAGGTGCGTGAGGCGTTCAGTGCTTTGATGTCGTCGTGGCCGAGCAGGGCCCAGACGGCCATCATCATGATCCCGACCGCGCCGCCAAAGTAGCCGCCATAAACGGCCAGCGCACCTTGCGCGATCAGCAGTGTTGTCCGCCCGATCTGCACGCGCCGACGCAGCCACGCGCCGGCCTGTTTGCCAAAGGTGAATGCCAGCGAGCCGATCAGCAGCAGCCACGGCACGATGAAATCGAACGCGCGAGACGATGTGTTCATCAACAGCAGCGCGCCGAGCAGACCGCCCACCAGGCTGATCCCGACCATCGCCTGCATCGAGACGTGTCCGAACCCGCGATAGTCCGCGCGATACGCCCACGCCGATGTGGCCGCGCCGGGCAGCAGTGCCACCGTGCTCGACGCATTGGCAAACACCGACGGTACACCCGCGAACATGAGCGCGGGCAGGGTGACAAACGAGCCACCGCCCGCCAGCGCATTCATCATGCCGGCGAGCAGGCCCGCGCCAAAAAGCAACGGCGTGGCGGATTCCATTGGGGGCGAATTTGGGAATGTTCTGTCGGAAGAAGCCTCAGTCTCGAGCAGTGGCGACCCCGCGGCAATCTGCGATACATTGAGCGAGCCTCAGTGTGAGGCTGAGGCAGACTCCAATTTTGAGAGGTATCGTGCGCTTCGACCTGACCGACCTCCGACTCTTCCTCCATACCGCCGAAGCCGGCAGCATCACGGCGGGCGCCGAACGCGCGCACCTCACATTGGCATCCGCCAGCGCGCGCATCCGCGGGATGGAAGACACGCTTGGCGTGCCCCTGCTCACGCGCAACCGGCGCGGCGTGGAAACGACCGCTGCGGGCCGCACGCTCGTCCACCATGCGCGCGTTGTCCTGCAACAGATGGATCGCATGCGCGGTGAGCTGGGCGAGTACGCGCGTGGCCTCAAGGGCTACGTGCGGCTGCTTTCCAACACGGCGGCGATGACCGAGTTCCTGCCTGAAACGCTCAGCGCTTTTCTGGCCGCACACCCTGAAGTCGATATCGACCTGGAAGAGCTGGTGAGCCACGAGATTGTCGAAGCGATTGCGCAGGGGCGCGCCGACATCGGCATCGTCAACGACGCGGTTGACTTGTCGGGGCTGGAGACCTTTCCGTTCCGCCACGATCGCCTGGTGCTGGTGACCGCGCGCGACCACCCGCTGGCCGAGCGCCGCGAACTGGCCTTCGTTGAAACGTTGCAGGAAGATTTTGTCGGCCTGACAGGCGACAACGCATTGCAGGCGTATCTGGCGGGGCACGCCGCACGCGCCGGCCACCGGCTCAAATATCGCGTGCGCCTGCGCAGTTTCGACGCGGTGTGCCGCATGGTGGAACGCAACGTGGGCGTGGGCGTCATTCCAGAGCATGCGGCGATCCGTCTGCAACGCTCCATGGGCATCCGCCGTGTGCGCCTGACCGACGCCTGGGCGACGCGCCTGCTGCGCATCTGCGTGCGCCATTTCGATGACCTGCCTGTCTTTGCGCGCCAGTTGATCGAGCATTTGCGCGAGGCCTGAGCAGGCAGCGCGTCCGTCATTTGATGGATAGATGCTGTTTGAACTCGCGCCGGTGAAAACGCGTCGGTACACTGCAAGCAGTTGCGGGCCGCACAGCGCCACAAACGTGCGGCGCCGCACCAACCCTCCGCTCATGGAGCACATCATGGCGTCTGCCGGTGTTCCCCCTGGTGTTCCGCCGATTGGCCTGCTGCACGCGGCGCGCGCGCTGCGCATCTACCGGCGCCACGAAATCAATGCGCTGGCATGGATCGCGCTCGGCGTGTGCCTGCGCAGCCCGGCGCTGATAGCGGCTATCAGCGTTGCGTTGCTCATCGTGTGCGCGTGGTCGCTTACGCGGCACATCCAATATATGAAGCCCCTGTATGAATTGCCGGTGTTCAGCCGCCTGCTGGCACACAGCGGCATGGCGTTCGCGGCCATCAATGCGGCGCTGCTGGCGGTGGAGCTGGCCACGGGGGCCGGGCGCGGCGCATGGTTCGATGCTGACGGCTGGCTTGCGCCGGCGTGGCCGCAGATTCTTCCGGACATGGCCGGCACCATTGAGCTGATGCTGGTGGGCGCCCAGTGGATTGTCGTGCTGGGTGTGGTGGTTGCCGCAACCGCCTGGGCGTGGCTGAGCCTGGGCGGCGGCCGATCGCTGCGTTTTCCGCCGCGCTCGCAATGAGCGTATGGCTCGGGACAATCCGGGCTGGTCTGGCGGAGGAATTCCTCCTATAAGTGGCGATGTCGGTTGCAGGTGCGTTTCCGTAGCGCCCGGACGAGGCGCGTGCTGTTGGAGCGTGCGTAACACCACGCTCGGAACCCCAGGAGACAGGCATGACATCGCTGGACGCTTTCCTGCGGTGCCGCGACTTTCTGCTCGCGCACCGTGAGGATTACGACACCGCTGTGCGCGATTTTGCATGGCCCCAATTGGACCGCTTCAACTGGGCGCTGGATTATTTCGACGCCATGGCGCGTGGCAACGACGCGATCGCCCTCTGGGTCGTCGACGATCAGGGCAACGAGACGCGGCTGTCGTTCGCGCAGATGGCCGAGCGGTCGGCGCGCGTGGCCAACCATTTGCGGGCGCTTGGTGTGCAGCGTGGAGATCGCATCCTGCTTATGCTCGGCAACGTGCCCGGGCTGTGGGATGTAATGCTCGCCAGCATCAAGATCGGCGCGGTCATCATCCCGGCCACCACGCTGCTCACCGCAGAAGACCTGCGTGAACGCATTGCCATGGGCGAGGTGAGCCACGTGGTGGTGGGCGCGGCGGACTGCGCCAAGCTCGACGCTGTATCGGGCACCTTCACGCGCATTGCGATCGGTACGGACAAGGCGCCGGCGGGCTGGCACCGCTTTGAAGACGCCTACGATGCCCCAGCCGAGTTCACGCCTGACGCACCCACGCAGGCTAGCGATCCGTTGCTGCTGTACTTCACGTCCGGTACCACGTCCAAACCCAAACTCGTGATGCATACGCATGCGAGCTACCCGGTCGGGCATCTGTCCACGCTGTACTGGATCGGCCTGCGCCCCGGTGATGTGCACTGGAATATCAGCTCGCCCGGCTGGGCCAAGCACGCGTGGAGCTGCTTCTTCGCGCCGTGGAATGCCGGCGCCACCGTCTTCATCTACAACTACGCGCGCTTCGAGCCCAAAGCAGTGCTGGATGTGCTCTGCCGCGCCAAGGTGACGACGCTGTGCGCACCGCCCACGGTGTGGCGCATGTTGATCCAGGCAGACTTGGCCGCGTGGAGGCCCGCCCTGCGCGAACTCGTGGGCGCGGGCGAGCCGCTCAACCCCGAGGTGATCGAACGGGTGCGCGCGGCGTGGGGCATCACCATTCGCGACGGTTACGGCCAGACCGAAACCACCTGCCAGATCGGCAACAGCCCGGGGCAGCCCGTCAAGGCAGGCTCGATGGGTCGGCCGCTGCCGGGATACCGCATCACGCTGCGCGACCCCGACGGCCACGAAGCCGAAGAGGGCGAGATCTGCATCGAATTGGGTTCACGGCCGACCGGCCTGATGGAAGGCTACGCCGGCAACCCCGACAAAACCGCCGAAGCCATGCGCGGCGGCGTGTATCACACCTCCGACATTGCGGCGCGCGATGCGAGCGGCTACCTGACTTACGTCGGCCGCGCCGACGACGTATTCAAGGCATCGGATTACCGTGTCAGCCCATTTGAGCTTGAGAGCGTGCTGATCGAGCACCCGGCCATCGCAGAGGCCGCCGTTGTGCCGAGCCCCGACCCGTTGCGCCTGGCCGTGCCGAAAGCATTCCTTGTCCTGCGGGCGGGGCATGAGGCCGGCCCGGAACTGGCGCGCGAGATCCTCCGGTTTTGCCGCAGCCGATTGGCTTCCTACAAACGCGTGCGCCGCATCGAATTTGCCGACCTGCCCAAAACCATCTCGGGCAAGATCCGGCGCGTCGAACTGCGCATGCGTGAAGCCGCGCGCAGTGAGCACACCGCGGGCGTACGCAACCTGCAGGAATATTGGGAAGAGGATTTTCCTGCCGACTGATTTACGCGTTGCGTGTTGGCATTTCGGCACCCACGGAACGTGCGGCCGCTTGACCGCTCGTTCCGTGGCGCCAGCGCTGCGGGATATCAGCGCGACGAGCGCGGGACCAGGCGCAGCTGGCGCACGCGATCCAGATCGTAGGCGGGGACGCCGCCGTGCGGCAGCGATGCCCGCGAGGCCGCGAGGTCGCGGCCGCGCACGATGACCGGCGCGAGCGAGCCTGCTCGGATCAAGTCCGACGCAGCCAACTCTATCCAGTCGCGGTAGTTTCGATAGACCTCTTCGGCCGAAATCTTCTGATGAGCGCAATCGCAGAGCGACAGCGCTTCGGACGTGACGAAACAGCTCACGACCTTGCCGTCGACGATGGCTTGGAAGAACAGGTCGCCTACGGACCTGAAAGTCTTGCCGGTGAAAGAAATGTTCATGATGCTCCCCCCATTGATCGGGCCGCCGGTTGAGCGGCGTGCCCCACATGCCGCTTTCGCGGCGTAGTGGCCACATGCAGGAGCTTGATTTCCGAATGGAGGGATGACGATGCCCCGGATGTGGAATCGATCCGGATGCAATTGACCCAGTGAAGCGGGTCGGACTGTCCCTCGGTGCCGTTATGCCGGTCTGTCAATTCGGTGTGACTGCGATTCGCTCTCGCGTTGCGACCTTCCCCGTACAAATCTTGCTTATGTTTTTATGGTTACCACAATCGATGCAGCAGCCCGAGCCCAACAGCGATGGAGACGGCCAGCAACCAGAGGAAAACGGTAGAGGCGCGCGTAAAAGGAAGGCGCGTTTGGAAAAGGCGCCGACGCGTAGGAATCACCTGCCAATTGGCAGTGTGTCGTTCCCACCCCAGACGAGCAGTCAAGCCCGCCGTTCCCCGTTTCATTGTTCCCATGTCCCGCTCCCGGAAGCTCGTCGATGCCCCGTATTTACTTTTATTTAATTCTGCTTTTCTTCGATTGCATTCTAGGACACTCTATGCAGACCGCTAGCGCCTCTTGGCATGATTCTTATCCTCCATTTGGCTCATAAACGGGAGGCTTAGGACATATTGGGGAGGCGAATATGAAGTGATATTCATCACCTTAGAAGCCGATTAATCGATACGCAAACGCTTACGTTTGAAATGTATCCCAGTCATTCTTCGTAACAAGCCCGCAAGGCGACGCCGATAGAGTCATACGTTTCCGACAGCGGCATGGTGCAAGACTGCACAGAAACGGGGCTCGAGCGTAGAACAACAAGAATGCTGCGCGGGCTGCGGTACAGTGCCGCCGGGCTGGCTAAGCATTAGAAAAGGTGCAGGACATCGACATGACGCAAGTAAGACGCGCCCGGAACATCAGGGCGCTGGCAGGGCTCGGGCGTTTGGGGGGCGCCGCCTTGATGGCATCGACAATATGGGCGGTAACGACCGCCGCGCTTGCTGCCCCGCCCAGCTTGACAACACGCCGCGCCGCCGTGGAATCGACTTTGGCGCGTGCGGCCAGTTGTCAGCAAATGGGCGACTACTACTGGGAAATCGGCGACGCTGATGGCGTGCTGATGCGGGGGCAGCGCGGCCAGCGCATTGGCGCCAACAAGACCGTGCGGTTGGGATCGGCATCAAAATGGGTGTTCGGCGCCTACGTGGTCGAGCGCGCGAATGGCAAGCCCACACCCGCCCAGATCGATGCACTTACCATGCGCTCCGGCTACGACGGGCTCAATCCGCTGCTCTGCAATCGAAACGACACCGTGCAGAGCTGCTTTCAGCGCGGTCGCAACGCGACCTTCACGCCCGGGCACGTCGGACGCTTCAGTTACAACGGCGGCCATGACCAGAAGCTGCTGATCGATCTCGGCCTGGGCCGTGCCGACGCCGAGGCGCTCAACAACGACCTCGACCGACAGCTTGCCAATACCCCCGGCGCGCGCGAAGGTGGCCAGCCGCTCGGCATCCGCTTTCTCGCACCCGAACCGGCTGGCGGGATGATCGCCACGCCGGCAGGTTACGGGCAGTTCCTGCGCCGCCTCATCCGCGGCGAATACCAGCTCGGCAAGAAGCTCGGTCAGCATGCCGTTTGCACCGAACCCGGTACCTGTCCGACCGCTGTCAGCACGCCGGCTGCACTGCCGTGGCATTACGCGCTCAATTACTGGATCGAAGATCAGCCCGGCGGCGACGGCGCATTCAGCTCGGCCGGTGCATTCGGTTTCTACCCTTGGATCACCGCCGACAAGCGCCACTACGGCATGCTCGTACGCGAGACGCTCGCCCCACGCGCGTATGTGCGCAGCGCGGCATGCGGCGCACTGATCCGCCGTGCGTTTGCCGAAGGTAAGCCGCAGCTTCCCGCCGACGGCGCCGGGAGCGCCGACTTCGGCGACTAACGTACCTTGCAGATCAAGCGGGCAAGCCATCGCCTAACGTGATTGGAGGTGGCGCCGCATCCTGCCGGCGACCGGGGCGAACTGGGGGACTTGAGCGCCTTCGGCACGCCGGTTGCGACGCACGGGCCACCTACCTACATGGAGATGGCCCATGGTCCGGCACCCCCTGCGCGGCAGCGAACGCACCATTCCTCAAGACGCCCGCATCCTCGGCGATGCGCACCCGGCGGAGCAGATTCAAGCGCTCGTGCAATTACGCCGCCCGAATGAGGCTGATCTCGATGCACGCCTGTCCGGATTCGCCCACGCGCATGCCGCCGGGACACCACCGCCCACACCGCTCACCCGCGAACAATGGGCCGCCCAGTTTGGCGCCACCACGGACGACATCAACGCCGTTCGCGCGTTTGCCCACGAACACGGCCTGCAAGTGACTGAGGTGAACGTGGCCGCCGCCACCGTCACGCTCGAGGGCACCGTTGAACAATTCTGCCGCGCGTTCGATACGCACCTGCACCGCGTCGCGCACGGCGACTGCGAATACCGAGGGCGTTCGGGCCCGCTGCGGTTGCCGGAGTCTTTGCAGGACGTGGTGGTTGCCGTGCTGGGGCTCGACTCACGCCCGCAGGCGGAGCCGCATTTCCGTTTTGCGCCGCTGCCCACGGGGTCGACTGAGCCGGGAGGCATCCGGCCCGCGCGTGCGGCCCCGACTGCGTCCTATACGCCGGTGCAGCTCGCTCAGCTCTACGGCTTTCCGCAGGGCGATGGCGCAGGGCAGTGCATTGCGTTTGTCGAACTTGGCGGCGGCTATCGGGAAGATGATCTGCGAGCGTACTTCCAGGAGCTTGGCGTGCCGATGCCGACGGTGACGGCCGTGCCGGTCGGGCAGGGCGCCAATCGGCCAACGGGGGACCCGGGCGGCCCGGACGGCGAAGTCATGCTCGACCTGGAGGTGGCAGGCGCCGCGGCCCCAGGCGCCACACTGGCCGTCTACTTCACGGTGAATACCGATGCCGGTTTCGTGCAGGCCATCAACGCCGCCATCCATGACACCAAGCTGCGGCCATCGGTGCTGTCCATCAGTTGGGGCGCGCCCGAAAGCGCGTGGACGCCGCAGGCCATGCAAGCCGTGAACGCCGCACTGCAAAGCGCGGCCACGATGGGCGTGACGGTGTGTGTGGCATCGGGCGATAGCGGCTCCAGCGACGGCCAGCCCGATCGCGCAGACCACGTGGACTTTCCCGCCTCCAGCCCATACGCGCTGGCATGCGGCGGCACCAGCGTGCGCGCCAGCGGCAACCGCATCGCCGAGGAAACGGTGTGGAACGACGGCGCACAGGGCGGCGCGGGCGGCGGCGGGATCAGCGCCGTCTTCGCGCTGCCGAGTTGGCAGCAGGGCTTGGCCGCCCAGGAGACGCAGGGCGAAAGTGTGCCGCTCGCGCGGCGCGGCGTGCCCGATGTGTCGGCCGATGCCGACCCGCTGACGGGCTACGTCGTCCGCGTGGATGGCGAGACCGGCGTCGTGGGCGGCACCAGCGCGGCCGCGCCGCTGTGGGCTGCGCTCATCGCGCGCATCAATGCCATCAAGGGGCGGCCGGCGGGGTATCTGCATGCGCGGCTGTATCGGAACCCGGGCGCGTTCAACGACATCAAGCAGGGCAACAACGGCACCTTTGCCGCCGCGCCCGGCTGGGACGCCTGCACTGGCCTGGGCAGCCCCAAGGGCGACGCGATCGCCAACCTTTTTTAGCAGCGAGGCACGCATGACCACCACCGACCAGCCGTTCTTCGACCCGACCGCTTACGGCAACGGCCCCGACGACAGCGTGACCGACACCAGCGAGGGCATGGCGATCACGCACCACGCCGTGCGCATCGGCGGACGCGACATCGCTTACACCGCGCATGCCGGCCACCTCGTTACGGTCGACCCGAGCAGTTCGCAGCCGGTGGCGAAGATGTTCCATGTGGCCTTTGTGGCCAATGCCCCGGAAGGCGGCGCGCAGGCGCGGCCGGTCACGTTCTTCTATAACGGCGGACCGGGGTCTTCGGCGGTGTTCGTGCTGCTCGGGTCGTTTGCGCCGCGCCGCATCGTGACGTCGATGCCGTCGTTCACGCCGCCTGCGCCGTATCGCATGGAAGACAACCCCGACAGCCTGCTCGATCGCTCGGACCTTGTCTTCATCAACCCTGTGGGCACCGGCTATTCGACAGCCATCGCGCCCAAGCGCAACCTCGACTTCTGGGGCGTTGACCAGGACGCGCGCAGCATCGCGCAGTTCATCAAGCGCTGGCTGACCGCCAATGATCGATGGAATTCGCCCAAGTTTCTGTTTGGCGAGTCTTACGGCACGGCGCGTTCCTGCGTGCTCTCGTACCTGCTGCACGAGGACGGGGTCGACCTGAACGGCATCACGCTGCAGTCTTCCATCCTCGACTACACACAGGCAGGCAATCCGGTCGGGCTTTTACCGACGTGCGCGGCAGATGCGTGGTTCCACAAGCGCGCAACTGCCCCCAAAGGCGGACCGCTGCCCACAGACGTGGGCGACTTTGCGGAAGCCGCCGCCGTCTTTGCCAGCACCGAATACGAAAAGGCGCTCGCCGAACCCGCGCATGCCGATCCGGTCGTGCTCAAGACGTTGTCTGCCCTCACTGGCATCGATGCGGCGACGTTGCAGGGCTGGCGGCTCGATGTGGCAGCGTCCGACGGCGCGGGCACGTCGTTGTTCCTGACCACGCTGCTGGCTGACAAGGGCTTGTCGCTGGGTGCGTACGACGGTCGCGTCACTGGTATTCACACCGGCATTGCGGCCAGCGTGAATCCAAACTCCGGCGGCAATGATCCGACCATGACGGCGGTGTCCGGCGTCTACACCGCCATGTGGAACACCTACCTGAACGCCGATTTGAAGTTCACGTCCAACTCGGCCTTCACGGATTTGAACGACCAAGCCTTCCGCCACTGGGATTTCCGCCACACCGATCCGACCGGCGCGCAGAAAGGGCTCGATGCCAATGGCAATGTCGCGCTGTACACGGCGGGCGACCTGGCCGCCACGATGAGCCTGAACGTGGATCTGAAAGTGTTCTCCGCCAACGGCTACTACGACTTCGTCACGCCGTTCTACCAGACCATGCTCGACCTGAAGGCGATGCCCTTGCTCGATGCCGATGTACGCAAGAACCTGTCGGCGGGGTTCTACCCATCGGGGCACATGGTGTATTTGGATGGCGGCTCACGCACGGCATTGAAGGCCGACCTCGCGCGCCTGTATGACGCCGCCACGACCGACCACCAGGCCGTTGCGCGCATTCGCATGCTGCAGGCGCGCAAGGCGTGAGCCCACAGTTTGCGGATCAATACCCGCGGTAGTACGGATGGTAGTAATGCGGGCGGTCGTAGTAGCCGCCTGCCGGAACCACCACGCAGGCGCTCAGCGCAGAGGTGGCGGCAGCAGCAAGGATGAGCAGGGCGATAGTGCGTTTCATGACGAGGCTCCTTGGTGATGGCGATCGTTGATCTGGCCTCACTGTATGGAAATGCCTCGCAACCGCGCTTTACGGTTTGTAAGAAAAACTGTGACGCCCAAGCCGGTAATCGGGCGTCCTCCCCGCATTGGCAACGCGCGGATCGGGTGCGCCGTAATTTGCCGTTACCTTTGCGGCGGGACTATGGAGCACCGGGCGCAACTCGGGCACTGTCAGTGCCGCGCCACAATGTTCCACGAACTTATCGCCACGATATTGACAGATCGCTGAGATCGGCGGGAAATACACCAAACGGCAAACGTTGTGCTTCAAGTTTGAACGCGCGGCGCCGATAGCCGTTTGTATAGAGACAGATGTCAGGGCGCCTTGGCCCAGTCGAGGCAGCAAGCCCTGCGGGGACCACGCGATGCGCGCCGCCCAACCGTGCGTATCGGCAACATATCGGGGGGATGCATCATGACGAATTTTCTGGAATCGACCATCGCCTGGGCTGCACCGTGCCTGATCGCTACCGCGATTGTCGTGCCGGCTGTGTGGAACAAACTGCGGGCGCGCCGTGTGCTCGAAGCCATGCACCAGGCGCGCGAGCACCGCGACGAGTAGTCCGCCGCACGGCCCTTCGCGCCGACTTCACCTTCTTGCTCCGGTAAAAGCGAAAACGGGCGCCGCATTGCTGCTGGCGCCCGTTTGGCATTCTGCGAGCCGGGTTGCGGCGCGTCCCGTTGCGCCGCAATCGTGTTCGCTCAGGCTGCCACGGCCTGGCTCACAACGTCGCGCATGGCGGCGTGTGCTGCTTCCAAGGCTTGCGTGCGAGCGTCCGGGCCCATCGCCAGGCGTTCTGCGCGCACGAACTGCACATCGGTGATACCGAAGAAGCCGAACACGGTCTTCAGATACGCCTCCTGGAAATCCATCGCGGCGGCCGGGCCGGCGGAGTACATGCCGCCGCGCGTTGATGCAACGATCACCTTCTTGCCACCGGCCAGGCCGACCGGGCCGTTTTCCGAGTACTTGAACGTGCGGCCGGCTTGCGCCACGCGGTCGATCCACGCCTTGAGCTGGCTCGGCACCGAGAAGTTGTACATCGGCGCGCCAACCACGATCACGTCGCTGGCGAGCAGTTCATTCACGAGCGTTTCCGAGCGGGCATGCTCGGCGCGCGTGGCGTCGTCAAAATCGTCGGTGCCCGTGGCGCGGAAGCCGGCGGCAATGGCGCCGTCCAGGTGCGGAATGGCTTCGACCGACAGGTCGCGGTGGACGACGGTGGCGCTCGGGTTTTCGCGGCGCAGCTCGTCGACAATGGCGGCGCTCAGGAGGCGCGAAGCCGAGGCGTCACCGAGGATGCTGGAATCAATGTGAAGGACTTGCATGGTGTCTCTCCAAGTAAAAGGTGGGTTGCCGGAAAGATAGTGCGATGCGGCGAGTTCCAGTAGTGGGTCGAATCGACACACATCGTTCTATGAGTGAGACAATGCGCCGATGCCTTGGAGAACGGCCATGGAAGACCTGAACGACCTCGTCCTGTTTGCCAGCGTGGTGACGCATGGCAGCTTTTCCGGCGCCGCGCGGGCGCTGGGGATTCCGAAATCGCGCGTGAGCCGCCGCGTGGCCGACCTCGAAACCCGCCTGGGGGTTCGGCTGCTGCAGCGCTCAACGCGGGCGGTGCATGTGACGGACGTGGGCTCGGCGTTCTTTACCCATTGCGAATCGATGACGCAGGCGGCCCGCGCTGCTTTCGAAGTGGCCGAGCACGCAGGCGAGAAACCTTCCGGGCGACTGCGCGTGAGCTGTCCGGTGGGCGTGGCGCATGTGTTCATCGCGCCCGTGCTGTCGAAATTCCTGCGCGCGCAGCCCGATGTGCGCCTGGAGCTGGACGTGACAAACCGCCGTGTCGACGTCATCGGCGACGGCTACGACGTGGCGCTGCGCGTGCGCTCGACGCTGGACGATTCCAACCTCGTCGTGCGCAGTTTTGGCGTGAGCGACCAGGTGCTCGTCGCCAGCCCGTCATTTGTGGCCGAGCATGGCCCGTTCGAGACGCCGGAATCGATGCGCGGCGCGATCGGGGTGGGCGTTGACGGTGCGGCCGGGGAGCGCACCCGCTGGCGCCTGACCGCCCCTGACGGCGGCGCGGTCGACATCGAATACACCCCCGCGCTGGTGACGGACGACCTGTATCTGACGGGGCAGACGGCGCTGGCCGGGATTGGCGTTGCACAACTGCCGTTCAACCTGTGCGCCGAGCCCGTTCGTGATGGCCGGCTGGTCGTGCTGCTGCCGGAATACCGGTTGCCGGTGCATCAGTTTCACGCGGTGTTCCCGTCACGCCGGGGGCTCGTGCCGGCTGTGCGCGCGTTCATCGAATTCCTTGCGGAAGAGTTGCCCGGCATGACGGCAAACGTCAGCCGTTGCTATGAGGATATTGTCCGGCAGCCCGATCGTTGACTCTGCAACGATTGCGAATCGGCAGTATCATCAACGGCTTCGCTTCTCCCATTGGCGCGGGTGCCTTGAGCGGCATGCGCGCACGCTCCCATGTCCTCCCGCCCCAGCATCGAACCGCCCAAGCCAGATACGCCTACTGCGCCCATTGCGTCGGCATCCAGCCCGCTGGATGCGCTGCCCGTGCCTGAAATTCCGGTGATGGCGGTGATGGGCGGGCTGATGCTCGCCATCTTGCTGGGCGCGCTGGAGCAAACCATCGTTGCGGTGGCCTTGCCCGTGATTGCGGGCGAATTCAACGGCTTTGCGCTGATGGCGTGGCTGGTGTCGGCGTATCTGGTGGCGTCTACGGTGGTGACGCCCATCTACGGCAAATTGAGTGACCTCTACGGCCGCCGCGCCATGCTGACGACCGCCATCGTCCTGTTCGTGCTGGCCTCGGTGGCGTGTGCGTTGGCGACCAGCATGCCGATGCTGCTCGTTGCGCGCGTGCTGCAGGGGCTGGGCGGCGGCGGTCTGATCTCGATATCGCAGGCCACGATTGCCGATGTGGTGCCGCTGCGCGAGCGTGGCCGCTACCAGGGGTACGTGAGCGGCATGTGGGCCATGGCCAGCCTCGCCGGTCCGGTGATCGGCGGTTACCTGACGCATTACCTGTCATGGCGCTGGATTTTCTGGATCAACCTGCCGCTGGGCATCGTCGCGCTGCTGGTCGTGCGCCGCACGCTTCGGCATTTGCCGGTGGCGCATCAGCGTCGCCCGATTGACGTGCTGGGCGTGGTGCTGTTTGCCGCGGGGTTGACCGCCCTGTTGCTGATGATTACCCGGGTGGGACAGGGCACGTCGCTCACGCAGCCCGACAATCTTGGCCTCCTGGCGGGGGCGGTGCTGTTGCTGGGCGCCTTCGTCTGGCAAGAGAATCGTGCTGTCGAGCCGATCATTCCGCTGTCGATGTTCCGTGTGCGCACGGTCACGATCTGCTGCCTGGCGCTGTTCCTCTGCTTCTTCCAGTTGATTGCCACGTCGGTGCTGATGCCGCTGCGCTTCCAGATGGTGGCAGGGGCCAGCCCCGATGCCGCCGCGCTGCGCCTGGTGCCGCTCACGCTGTCGATCCCGCTTGGCGCCTTCATTGCGGGCCGGTGGATGACGCACAGCGGCCGTTACAAGCCGTTGATGCTGATTGGTGCAAGCGTGGTGCCGTTTGCCGTCGCATCGCTGGGTTTGCTGGACCCGCACAGCGTACTGGCGCTCACCCTTGCGATGATCGTGCTGGGGCTGGCGATTGGTGTGCAGTTCCCGACGGGCCTGGTCGCCACGCAAAACGCGGTGTCGCCGCAGACGGTGGGGCTGGCCACCGCGCTGACCGCCTTCTCGCGTCTGCTGGGTGGCGCGGTGGGCGTGGCGGTGCTGACCTCCGTGCTGATTGCGCTGATGCGTCAGGCTGCGCCCGGCGCCCAGGTGGCGGCCGGCGGCGACGTGCTGATGGATCTCTTCCACGCAGCCCTGGCAAGCAACGGCGCCGATGCCCAGGCCTTGCAACGCGCGGGCGAGAGCGCGTTCCGGCATCTTTTCTTCTTTGCCGCTGCGGTGTCGGTCATTTCGCCCCTGCTGATCGTACGGCTGGAAGAGAAAGTGCTGCGCGGCAAGGTGTCGCTGGCCGAAGCCATCGAATAAATGGCGGGCGCGCTAGCTGGCGACAGGCGCCAGCGCGCGCCGACGAGCACGGCGGGCCACGCTGCCTTCGTACAGCGCCCAGCGCAGCGTGGGTGCCACCGTGCGCATGGCTGCCGATGCAAAGGCCGCCTGCAGCGGCGGCCGCTTGAGATCGAGCATTCGTATTGCCCACGGCGGCAGCAACTGGATGCCAGCGTCCAGGAAGAGGCGTACCGCAGGGCGCAAGCCCGGGCGCGGCGCCTGCCACGTCATCAATACTTCCACGACCGTGCGCGTGCGATCGCTGGCCACCAGCTCGGCGCGCATCGCATTCAAATAAGTATGCACGGCCCCCCGCGATTTCGGCACGTCCCGCGCGCCGAGCATCTCGGCCACCAGCGCGGTCTCTTCAAAGTAGCGATCCTGCTGGGCGGTGCTCAGGGTGCCATCCACGTAGCGCAGATAGCCTGCCAGGAAGCTCGACATCTCTGCGACATGCACCCAGGTAAGCAGATCCGGGTCGTTTGCTGAATACGGGCGGCCATCTGGCGCGATGCCTTGCACGCGGTCGTGGATGGTTTTCACGCGGTCGATGAGCGCCAGCGCGTCATGCCGGCTGCCGTACGTGGTGCCGGCTACGAACTGCGCGGTGCGGCCGAGGCGTCCCTGCAGGTCTTCGCGAAAGTTCGAGTGGTCCCACACGCCGGCCAGCGCGCGCGGGTGCAGCGCCTGCAACAACAGCGCGCTGATCCCGCCAGCCATCATCGCCGGAAAATCGGCATGCACCTTCCAGCAGACCGCGTCGGGGCCGAACAGGCCGGGGTCGCCCGGCGGCGAGGCAATGTCGAGGGTCAGGCTGCCGGTGGCGCGCGTCAGGCCGCGGACCTGGTTGGCGATGCGTTCGCGAATGGCGACGAGGGGCGAGGGCATGGTGCCGGAAGTGCCGGGAAGCACGAGGCGAAGAAGCCTTCATTTTACCGAGCCGCATCGGCGCACGCCTTGGCTGTCGTGGTGACAGAAAGCCGCATGGCGGATGTGGCTTCGCAGGACCATTTGTTGCGTCGGCACGTCTATCCGCGCCTCCTAGAATGAAGAACGATTCCTTTGAGAACGCCATGCCTATGACCTCTCACCGACATACCGCTCGGCGGGGCTGGCTCGCCGCGCTTGTAGTGGCGGCCGGCCTATGCCTGAGCCTTTCCGTACATGCTGCCGACAATGCGCAAGCGCTGCGCGACAAATACCAGACCGTGGCGCCCCAGTTGGCCGATAACGTGTTCCATCGGCCGTTGGTCCTGGAATCCACCGAAGCCCCCGAACGGCTCAAGAGCGACATCTATAGCGTGCTCGACTACCCGTTCGCCACCGTCAAGAGCGCGCTGGGGGATCCGGAGCACGGCGCTTCCAACTGGTGCGACGTGCTCATCCTGCATCTGAATATCAAGTACTGCCACGCCACGCAGGGCACGGATGGCAGCGTACTGAACGTGAACCTGGGCCGCAAGGTGGAAGACTCGCTCTCCAGCAGCTATCGCCTCGAGTTCGGTTATCACCCCGTTGCCAGCAGTGCAGATTACTTTCGCGTGGAACTTAGCGCGGCTTCCGGCCCGCTCAGCACCCGGGACTACCACATCATGCTGGAGGCCATACCCGCGCCGGGCGCCGGCAACCACACGTTTCTGCATCTGACGTACGCATACGGTTACGGTACGGCCGGCCGCCTGGCGATGCGCACATACCTTGCCACGGTCGGCAGCGGCAAAGTCGGCTTTACCAAGACGGCGGAAGCGTCATCGGGCGGGGAGCCCGAATATGTGGGCGGGGTGCGCGGCCTGCTCGAACGCAACACGATGCGCTATTACTTGGCCATCGACGCCTATCTGAAGTCGCTGTCGGCGCCGCCCGACAAGCGCTTGCAGCAACGGCTTAATGCCTGGTTCACCGCCGCCGAGCAGTACCCGCGCCAACTGCACGAAGTGGAGCGGCAGGATTATCTGCAGATGAAGCACCACGAAGTCGAGCGCCAGCAGCAGGCGGCGCAGTAACGCTTCAGGCCGGGCGGTAGACCTTGGCGAAGCGCTGCGCCTGCACGACGCCGTAGTCGCCGGGGGCGTATTGGAGCACCCAGTCGCCGGCCTGGCCGTGCAGAACGTCACCGGCTTCGGACCGCGCCATTGAGAACGCTTCGTGCATCTGCTTGGCCAGCACCACGCTGGGGCGGTTGCGGTAAGCGCCGGACTGACCCTGCGCGAGCGATGCATCCGCGGGGACGTACTTTGCATCGAAACGCTCGCGCGAAACGACCCAGCGGTCTCCGGTGGAACCGGTGATCAGCGCATCGCCGGGGGCGTAGCGGTTGGGGCCTTCCAGGCTCATCAGCTCGCCGGCTTCTGCGGCAAAGTCGACGTGGACGGTCTCGTCTTTCACAAAAGGGCGGGCGGCGGGGTCGGTGCGCAGGTCGACGTGTTGCAGGGCAGGCATGAGGTGAAGCAAAAGGCAATGGAAGCCGAGTCAGGCGAAAGGTTGTAAGCGTAGCGCAAATGGTTGCCCATCGGCAGGCGATGCCCGACCGCTTCGGGCGCGGCGACGTTGCGCAGCATGATCGCGGGCTCGCGCTTACGCTGCGGCGCGTCATCCGGTGTAGGACCGTGTAACCGGCGCCGATAGAGCGATGAGCCGATCACGCGCACAATACCGCAGCTCAATTTCGCGGGGTGTGCATGCTCATCGATTGGTCCTTCATCGCCACGCGCGAGGCTGACGCGCTGCACGACACGATCGTCGACATGGAAGGTTGGGCGATGCCGCTGGACGCCGCGGCGGAGTCTGCCGACTACTTCCTGCTCAGCGCCGATGCGCCGTGCTGCGGCGGTTGCGTGTCGCGCAACCCCGCCGCCAGCATCGAAGTCCTTGCAGCGCAGCCGATACCGGTGAGTGATGTGACGCGCGTCCGCGGCCGGCTGGTGCGCTTGCAGGACGACCCCGCAGGCTGGCGTTATCAATTGGTGGATGCAGCGCTCGCACCCGGGCAGCCTGCGGCCGGATCGCCGCGCGTCAGCCGACGCGTGTTCCTGGCCGCGGGTGCCGCGATGGGTCTCGCAGCCTGCGCGCCGGGCCGCTTTGCCAACTACACCGATGCGCCATCGGACACGTCTTCCAGGTGGACGCCCCCGCCGGGTGCCCTGACCATCGACATGCATACGCACGCCGGGCGCGTGATCGTCTCGCGCGACCCCCAGATCGGCGCCAACCGGCCTTTCTTGCCGGTAGCAGAACCGATGCGAGCCGGGGGCATGAATGTGATCTGCCTCGCCATCGTGACCGACACCACCGCTGTGCACGTAGGCGCTGGCGGCAACCGTTTCGAGGCGTACCGCACCCCGGACCCGGGCGAGTTGTACCAGCTGGGCATGAAGGAGTTTGCGCGCGCCCAGCGGTTGATCGAGCGGGAGCAGCTGCATGTGGTGACCGACGCCGCATCGCTGGCGGCCATGGGCACACACGGGCCGAGCGTCATCATCGCGTCAGAAGGTGCGGACTTTCTGGAAGGCCGCATCGAGCGCGTGGACGAGGCTTACACGCAGCACCGTCTGCGGCACCTGCAGCTGACGCATTACCGCGTGAATGAACTTGGCGATATCCAGACCGAGCCGCCGGTGCACGGCGGCCTGACCGATTTCGGCGCCGACGTGGTGCGCCGCTGCAACGCGCTGGGCATTGTGGTGGACGTGGCCCACGGCACGTATGACCTCGTCAAGCGTGCCGCGGCGACGACCACCAAACCGCTGGTGCTGTCGCATACGGCGCTGTCACGGGCGCCCCGGCCGCGCAGCCGGCTGATTTCCGCAGACCATGCACGGGCAGTGGCGGACACCGGCGGCGTGATTGGCGTCTGGCCCAATGCGGCGGATTTTCCAAACCTCGACGCCATGGCGATGGGGGTCAAGCGCATGGCCGATGTGGTGGGCGTGGCGCACGTGGGGCTGGGCACCGACATGCTCGGTTTTATCCGGCCGCCGGTGTTCACTAGTTATGCGCAACTGCCGGCGCTGGCCTCGGCGCTGCTCAAAGCGGGCTTCACGGTAGAGGAAGTCGGCCAGATCCTGGGAGCAAACTACCGCCGGGTGTTTGAGGCGACGATGGCTTGATCGCGTCAGCGCGCTCAGTAGTACCGAAGCTCCGTCGCCTTGCCGTGAAACACCTTGTACGAATAGATGGTGTATCCAACGATGGTCGGCAGCACAATCGCCACGCCCACCAGCATGAACTCCAGCGATTCCGGCGCGCTGGCGGCCTGCCAGATGTCGAGACGGTCCACCACGAGATACGGGAACAGGCTGTAGGCCAGGCCGTTGAAGGCCAGCAGGAAGATGGCGCCGGTACCGACGAACGGCGCCCAGATCAAGTGTTCATCGCCCTTGGCAATCTGCTGTGGCAGGCGGCGCAGGACCCAGTCGATCAGCAGGAACAGCACGATCGTCACCAGCGGCACGGGTGCCAGCAGGATGATGTTCGGCAGCGCAAACCACTTGTCGAACACGCGTGTGCTGACCCACGGCGTGGCCAGCGACACGGCGGCCACGCCTAGCGCGGTGAACCACAGGCTGCCGCGCGCCCACTGCACCGCGCGCCGCTGCAGCGCGCCTTCCGTCTTCATGATCAGCCACGTGGCACCCAGCAGCAGGTAGCCGGCAATCAGGCCGGCCGCGGTGCAGATCGCAAAGACAACGTTGGCGGCGTCGTAGTGGAACCCCGTGATGTAAAGCCCGAGCATCAGGCCCTGCGCGGCCGTTGCGATGACCGAGCCCGCATAAAACGCGCGGTTCCACCACGGCTTGTGGTGCGCGCGCGCCTTGACCCGAAAGTCGAATGCCACGCCGCGCAGGATTAGGCCGAACAGCATCAGCGCCACCGGCAGATACAGCGCGCCCAGGATCTCGCCATGCGCCGCCGGAAACGCCACCAGCAACAGCCCGACGCCGAGCACGAGCCAGGTTTCGTTGGCGTCCCAGAACGGGCCGATGGAGGCGATCATGGTGTCTTTCTCCGCGTCGTCGGCGCGGCGCAGCAGGATGCCGACACCCAGGTCGTAGCCGTCAAGCACGACGTAGGCCAGCACGGCAATCCCCATCAAGGCCATAAAGACCACCGGCAGCCAGCCAGCGGGTTGGGTGAGGTCGGGGATGGCGTTCATGCTTGGCTCCGGGCAGGTTGGGCGAAGACCGGGTTGGGTGTTTCGATGACGGGTGTGCCGGTGGCATCGGGGTCGGTGGGGTCGATGACGCCGCCGGCCTTGCGGGCCAGATAGAACACCACGCCGATGTAGGAGGCGATAAGGAATGCATACAGCGCCAGATACATCGCCAGCGTGCTGCCGATCATCGTGGCCGGCACGGACGACGCTGCCTGCGCGGTGGTCAGCACGCCGTACACCAACCAGGGCTGGCGACCGATTTCCGTGACATACCAGCCCGCCACCACCGCGAGCCATCCGGAGAACGTCATGGCCACCAGGACGCGCGCCAGCCAGCGCGGCAGCTCACCGTTGCGGCGCAGGCGCCAGGCGCTGGTCCACGAGACGGCCAGCATCAGCAGGCCCACGCCCACCATCAGGCGAAACGCGAAAAACACGGGCAGTACGGGCGGATGCCTGTCGAACTGGTCGAGCCCGCGCACCTCGCCGTCCAGCGAATGCGTGAGATACAGCGATGCGGCCTTCGGTACTGCGATCTCGTAGCGATTGCTGCGGGTTGCTTCGTCCGGAATGCCGAACAGCACGGCGGGCACGCCGCGTTCGGTTTGCCAGATGCCTTCCATCGCGGCCAGCTTGGCGGGTTGGTGCTCCATCGTGTTGAGGCCGTGCGCGTCGCCAGCGGCAATCTGCAGCGGGATCAGCATGGCAGCCAGGACAACGCCGGTCTTGAGGGTGAAGCGCACATCGGCAGAACGATCGTTGCGCAGCCACCGATACGCCGACAGCCCCGCCAGCAGGAACGCGACCGTGAGGCCCGACGCCAGCAGCATGTGGGTGAATCGATACGGAAACGACGGATTGAAGATGATGGCAAGCCAGCTTGCCGGGTGCGCGCGGCCGTCGATCATTTCGTAGCCGGCCGGTGTTTGCATCCACGAGTTGAGGGCGACGATCCAGAACACGGAAATCGTCGTGCCCAGCGCGACCAGAAACGTCGCGAACGTATGAATGCGTTCGCTCACGCGCCCGGTACCGAACAGCATGATGCCGAGGAAGCTCGCCTCCAGGAAGAAGGCCGTCAGCACTTCGTACGCCAGGAGCGGCCCCGCGATGTTGCCGACGGTATTCATATAGCCGGGCCAGTTGGTGCCGAACTGGAAGCTCATCGTGACGCCGGACACCACGCCCAGCGCGAAGGTCAGCGCAAAAACCTTGACCCACAGGCGGTACGCGGCCATCCAGGCGGCATCGCCTGTCTTGCGAAAGCGCAGCTTGAAGAGCAGCAGCACCCACGCCAGCGCAATGCTGATGGTGGGAAAGAGGATATGGAACGTGATGTTGGCGCCAAATTGCACGCGCGCGAGGACAACCGGATCGAGTGACATGGGCTTTTTCGGGGGCTACTTGGACTTGCCGCCTACGACGACGGCAAGCTTGTTCTTCATTTCCAGCAACTTATGCACCTTGGCGCCCATCTTCATGAGTTGCTGCAGCGATTCGGCATCGAGCTTCTGCACGTCGTCGAACCAGTTCGTCATGAGCGTGATGAGCTGGTACATCTCCTTCATGCGCGCCTGGGCGTGGCGGTCGTCGGGATCGGTGGGGGATTCCAGCATCACGTCGCGCAGCAGCGAGAGCGTGGGATCGATCTCGCGCTTGCGGCGCTCCTCTGCCAGCGTGCGGAAGATGGTCCAGATGTCGTCCGGGGCGGAAAAATATTCCCGCCGGTCGCCCGGCTTGTGCGAGAGGCGGACCAGCTTCCAAGACTCCAACTCCTTCAGCCCGATGCTCACGTTCGAGCGGGAGAAACCCAGCGACTCGGCGATCTCGTCCGCATTGATCGGCTCGCGTGCGGCGTAGAGCAGCGCGTAGATCTGCCCGACCGTGCGGTTGATGCCCCAGCGGCTGCCCATCTCGCCGAAATGCAGGACGAAGCGCTGTTTCAAGGGGGAGAGTTGCATTGTTTTGATCTTTCGCAATTTTTAGGAATTTCTGAAATTTTAGGCGTCCTGCCGTGCAGTGCAATGTGACGCGCTGTCGCGGGATGCCTGGATGGAGCCCAATGCAATTGCAAAAACCCCGTCGAACGCACATCGCGAGTGTGCTGTCTTCGCCTACTATGCCTATGCAGTAACGTCCCTCAAAACGCACATTTTTTGGAGCGCAAACATGGCCTCACATGGTTTGATTGCCTGGTTGATCATCGGCGCGGTGGCGGGCTGGCTGGCCGGCATCCTGGTCAAGGGCGGCGGTTTCGGCATCTTCGTCGACATCGTGGTCGGCATCGTCGGTGCGTTCATCGGCGGATGGCTGGCGGGGGTGCTGGGCATCTCGCTGGGCGGCGGTTGGATCGCCTCGATCATCACGGCGGTTATCGGCGCCGTGATCCTGCTGTTCATCATCCGGCTGATCAAGCGCGCATAGCCCGGCGCAGCACCCGTCCGAAGACCGGCGGTGGATGCGAATGTCATCCAACCGCCGGATTTCAACAGCTACCGCATCACCTAGACTGGTTGAACCAAGGGCAGCCGCGCCGCGCCACAAGCGCCGGCCCGGCCGGTACACGCTAACCCGGCGAGGCCACCATGTCTGACCAGCTCATCACCGTACCGCAAGAACTCTACGAAGGGTTCGAAATTCACGTTGTTCCAAGCCCGACACGGGCAAACTCCTCGCGCTACACCTACACCGGCTACGTGTGCCACCCCGGCGCCGATCCGCAGTTGCCCGGTCACGTTGTGCCGTTTCACGCCGATGGCGACGACACGTTCCGCAGCCCCGAAGAGGCCATGGAAGAAGCCGTGCGCGTGGCGCGCAGCATTGTCGACGGCACGCATCCGGACCTGTCGGTGCTGTCGATCGTCACGCACGGCTACTGACGCCGAAGCGCGGTTCGCCAGCTTTCCTACGATCCGACCTTCAACTGATGCTCCTGTCGCCTTTGGTGGCGGCCGGCGCCCTGCTGTGCCGCACCATCCCGAGCCGCATCTGCACCGAAACCGTGCGGGGCGGTGCCCGCGCATGAGGCAAGCGCCTCGCCCAATTTGGAGGCAATCTCCCCCAAACCTTGATGGTTCAGCGCTTTATGTCGTTGGCACACCTGTTGCATAGCACCATTGCGCGGGTCAAAGGCGATTCGCGCGCTTCGTGGTGAAGGCCCTGGTGCTCAGGGCGACTTGGACAACGGCGTCCCAGACCCGGCTACTGCAGCCGGGCTCTCGGACGCCTTTCTTTTTTTCGGCCCCTGATTGGGATTCAACATGACCGGCAAAGCCACCCGAATCGACCTGTTCAGCCTGCGTACGCCGCAGATGCGCGCCTTCCATCTCACGTGGCTGGCGTTCTTCGTGTGTTTCTACGCGTGGTTCGCGTGCGCGCCTCTCATGCCGGTGCTCAAGGGCGAGTTTCACCTCACGCCCGGGCAGATCGCCAACATCAACATTGCGGCGGTTGCGGTGACGATCCTGGTGCGGTTGATTGTCGGCCCGTTGTGCGATCGTTTCGGCCCGCGCAAGACCTATACCGGCTTGCTGCTGCTGGGGGCCATCCCCGTGCTGGGGGTGGCATTGGCGCAAAGCTACGAGACCTTCCTGTTCTTCCGCCTGGCGATTGGCGCGATTGGCGCGAGCTTCGTCATCACGCAGTACCACACGTCGGTCATGTTCGCGCCGAACGTGGTGGGCACCGCCAACGCGGCGGCGGCCGGCTGGGGCAACGCAGGCGGCGGCGTAGCGCAAGGCACGATGCCGCTGCTGCTGACCGCCATCGTGATGATGGGCGTCACGCAGAGCATGGGGTGGCGCATCGCCATGGTGGTGCCGGGTGTGGCGATGCTGATCGTCGCGGCGCTGTACTGGCGCTATACGCAGGACTGCCCGGAAGGCAACTTCAGCGCGCTGCGCGCCGCCGGCAAGACCATCGACGGTGGCAAGAAGGGCACGATGGGTGCCATGGGCAGCTTCGTCACGGCTGCCGGCAACTACCGCGTGTGGCTTCTGTTCATTACCTATGGCGCGTGTTTTGGCGTGGAGATCTTCATCCACAACATCGCCGCCACTTACTACGTCGATCACTTTGGCCTGTCACTGTCGGCTGCCGGCATGGCCGCGGCCAGCTTCGGCCTGCTCGCGCTGTTTGCCCGGGCGCTGGGCGGCATCGTGTCGGACCGCGTGGCAGCCAAGCGCGGCCTGGATGCACGCGCACAACTGCTGTGCCTGCTGATGCTGGGTGAGGGCCTCGGCCTGTTCGGCTTTGCCCATGCAGGAAGCGTGACGGTGGCGGTGCTCGCGATGCTTGGTTTCGGCCTGTTCACGCACATGGCATGCGGTGCCACGTATGCGCTGGTGCCGTTCATTGACCGCCGTGCGCTGGGCGGTGTGGCCGGCATCATCGGGGCGGGCGGCAACGCTGGCGCGGTGGCGGCGGGCTTCCTGCTCAAGGGTATGGCCGACACGCAAGCCACGCTGTCCATCCTCGGCGTGCTGGTGGCGCTGTCGGCCATCTGCGCCATCGCCGTGCGTTTCTCGGCAGAGCACAAGGCGCGCGAGCAAGCGCTGTACGACAACACGCTGGCCGCAGCCGGCAACGCCTGAAAGAGGACATCACCATGACCATGAAGATCGTCGTCATTGGCCACGGAATGGTGGGCCACAAATTTCTGGAAAGCCTGCTGCATGCACCCGGCCATCATCTGCAGGTGACGGTGCTGTGCGAAGAGCCGCGCCCCGCCTACGACCGCGTGCATCTGTCGGAATTCTTCACGGGCAAGACGGCGGAAGACCTCTCGCTCGTGGCGCCGGGCTTCTTTGATCGCGACGACGTGGTGCTCAAACTCAACGCCCGCGCGACCGCCATCGACACCATTGCCAAAACGGTCACCGCCTCTACCGGCGAAGTGCTGCCGTACGACAAGCTCGTCATCGCGTCGGGCTCGTCGCCGTTTGTGCCGCCGGTGCCGGGCCGCGACCGCAAGGACTGCTTCGTCTATCGCACCATCGAAGACCTCGAAGCGATGGCCGAGTGCGGTCAGCGTGCCAAGACGGGCGTCGTCATCGGCGGCGGCCTGCTGGGGCTGGAATGCGCCAAGGCGCTGCGCGACATGAACCTGCAAACGCACGTGGTCGAATTTGCCGGACGCCTGATGGCGATGCAGGTGGACGACGGCGGCGGCCGCATGCTGCGCCGGAAGATCGAAGACCTGGGCGTGACCGTTCACACGCAGAAGAACACGTCGGAGATCGTCGACGGCGAAACGGCGACGCATCGCCTGATTTTTGCCGACGGCACGCACCTGGAAGCCGACATGGTCGTCTTCTCGGCCGGCATCCGACCGCGGGATGAACTGGCGCGCGCTTGCGGGCTGGAGGTGGGCGAGCGCGGCGGCATCGTGATCGACTCCGAATGCCGTACCTCCGCGCCGGATGTGTACGCGATTGGCGAATGCGCACTGTGGGGCGGCAAGGTCTACGGCCTGGTTGCGCCCGGCTACGAGATGGCGCGCATCACCGCCAAGCAGATCCTGGCCGCCGACGATGCGTCGGAGTTCAACGGCGCCGACATGAGCACCAAGCTCAAGCTGATGGGCGTGGACGTCGCCAGCCTGGGCGATGCGCAGGGCGTGACGCCGGGCAGCCGCAGCGTGCAGTTCACCGACGAGCGCAAGCAGATCTACAAGAAGCTGGTGGTATCGGAAGACGGCAAGTATTTGCTGGGCGGCGTGCTGGTGGGCGATGCGGCCGAATACGGCACGCTGCTGCAGATGATGCTCAACCGCATCGAACTGCCCGAGGCGCCCGAATTCCTAATCCTGCCGCAGGCCGATGGCAACGCACGCCCGGCGCTGGGTGTGGATGCACTGCCTGACGGCGCGCAGATCTGCTCGTGCAACGACGTGTCCAAGGGCGCGCTGTGTCAGGCCGTGTGTGCTGGCGCCACGTCCGTGGGCGCACTCAAGGATGCGACAAAGGCCGGCACCTCGTGCGGCGGCTGCGTGCCGCTCATGACGCAGGTGATGAAGGCCGAGATGAAGAAGCAAGGCCTGGCCGTCAACAACCACATCTGCGAGCACTTTCCGTATTCGCGGCAGGAGCTGTATCACCTCGTGCGCGTCGGCCGCATCCAGTCGTTCGACGCGCTGCTGGAAGCGCACGGCAGCGGCATGGGCTGCGACATCTGCAAACCGGCTGTTGCGAGCATCCTTGCTTCGTGCTGGAACGACTTCGTGCTCAAGAAAGAGCACGCCAGCCTGCAGGATTCCAACGACTACTTTCTCGCCAACATCCAGAAAGACGGGACGTACTCCGTGGTGCCGCGCATGCCCGGCGGCGAGGTGACGGCAGACGGCCTGATCGCCGTGGGCCAGGTCGCCAAGAAATACGGTCTGTACACCAAGATCACGGGCGGCCAGCGTGTGGATCTGTTCGGCGCGCGGCTGGAGCAGTTGCCGCTGATCTGGGAAGAGCTGATCGCGGCCGGCTTCGAGTCGGGTCACGCGTATGGCAAATCGCTGCGTACGGTGAAGTCGTGCGTGGGCTCGACGTGGTGCCGCTATGGCGTGGGCGATTCGGTGGGTTTTGCGATTGCGCTGGAGAACCGCTACAAGGGCCTGCGCTCGCCGCACAAGATCAAGTTCGGCGTCTCCGGCTGCACGCGGGAATGCGCCGAAGCGCAAGGCAAGGACGTCGGCATCATCGCCACCGAGAAGGGCTGGAACCTGTATGTGTGCGGCAACGGTGGCATGAAGCCCCGCCATGCCGAACTGCTGGCGGCAGACCTCGATCAGGAAACGCTCATCAAGTATGTCGACCGCTTCCTGATGTTCTACGTGCGCACGGCCGACCGCCTGCAACGCACGAGCACATGGCGCGACAACCTCGAAGGCGGTCTCGACTATCTGAAGGATGTGGTGATCAACGACAAGCTGGGCATCGTGGCGGAACTCGAAGCCGACATGCAGCACGTGGTCGACACCTACCAGGACGAATGGAAGACGGCCGTGACGAACCCTGACGTGCGCAAGCGCTTCCGCCACTTTGTCAACAGCGAAGCGAAGGATGCGAATGTCGTCTTCGTCGAAGAGCGCGGCCAGATTCGCCCCGCCACGGTCGAGGAGCGTGCCAAGACGCGGCCCGTGCGCATTCCTGTCGTTGCTGAGGCCGCTTGAGCCTGATAGAGGAAGAGGAGGACGCCATGCAAACATCCCGTTGGACCCCGATCTGTGCCCTGGACGACATCGTGCCCAACACCGGCGTCTGCGCGCTGGTGGAAGGTGACCAGGTTGCCGTGTTCCGTGTCGGCGGCAACACGACGCAAGGCGTGTACGCCATCGGCAACTACGATCCGAACTCCGACGCCGCCGTGCTTTCGCGCGGCTTGGTCGGCAATCTGGGAGAGCGCATCGTCGTGGCGTCGCCCATCTACAAGCAGCATTTCGACCTGACCACGGGCGAGTGCCTGGAAGCGCCGGCCAACTCTGTGCACGCGTACGCGACCAAGGTCGAGAACGGTACCGTCTGGGTGGGGGTGTGAGCATGACGTCGGCGCGCCCCAAGCTGGTCGTCATTGGCAACGGCATGGCCGGCATGCGCACGGTCGAAGAGTTGCTCAAGCTCGCGCCGGACCTGTACGACATCACCGTGTTTGGCGAAGAGCCGCACGGCAACTACAACCGCATCCTGCTCTCGCCTGTGCTAGCCGGCGAAAAGCAGGTTGACGACATCATGCTCAACACGCGTGAGTGGTACGACCAGAACCGCATCGTGCTGCACGCCGGTGACCCGGTCGTCGCCATCGACCGCCCGCGCCGCACGTTGCGCTCGCGCGACGGCGTGGACGTGCGCTACGACCGCCTGTTGATCGCCACCGGCTCGCGCCCGTTCATCCTGCCGGTGCCGGGGCACCTGCTGCCGGGCGTGATCGCCTTCCGTGACATTCAAGACGTGGAGACGATGCTGGAGGCCGCGCGCAACCACCGGCATGCCGTCGTCATCGGCGGCGGCCTGCTCGGGCTCGAAGCGGCCAACGGTCTGATGCGCCAAGGCATGGATGTGACGGTCGTGCACCTGCCCGACACGCTGATGGAGCGACAACTGGACAAGCCCGCCGCGCAGTTGCTGCAGAAGGCGCTGGAAGCCAAGGGCCTGCGCTTCTTGCTGGGCGCGCACACGGCCGAGTTGCTGGGCACCGACCGCGTGAGCGCCGTCCGCTTCAAGGACGGCACCCAGATTCCCGCCGACCTCGTGGTCATGACTGCCGGCGTCCGCCCCAATATTGAGCTGGCCAAGGCCGCCGGCCTGCATTGCGAACGCGCCATCATCGTCGACGACACGCTGCAGACCTACGACCCGCGCATCTACGCCGTGGGCGAATGCGTGCAGCACCGCAGCGCAACGTTCGGCCTCGTTGCACCCATCTGGGACCAGGCCCGCGTGTGCGCCGCGCACTTGGCCGGCGCCGGGCACCGCCGCTACGTTCAGCAAGCCACGGCCACCAAGTTGAAGGTCACCGGCGTGGACTTGTATTCGGCGGGCGATTTCATCGGCGGCGACGGCACCGAAGACATCGTGCTGCGCGACCCGCGCCGCGGCGTCTACAAGCGCCTGGTGCTGAAAGAAGACCGTATCGTCGGCGCAGTCCTGTACGGCGATGTAGCAGACGGCCCGTGGTACTTCGACCTGATCCAACGCGAGGTGCCCATCACGTCGATCCGCCAGCGCCTGTTGTTTGGCCGAGCGCTCTGCGAAGCGGAAGCGGCGTAATGAACACCGGCAAGACGCGAAACCGGCAACACCCTTTGCACGCCGCCGGTGTGGCCGTTGAAGCCCTAGATGGCGCCTTGAATTTCTGTAAGCGGGCGGAAAAAGGAAGGAGGCTTGTCTGAGCGAAGCGAGTTTGCCTCCTTCCCCGCCCGGTTACATAAATTCAAGGGGAAGTCGCCATCTCGGGCGCGCCTTTCTTTGCTTACTTTCTTTGGCAAGACAAAGAAAGTGAGTCGCCCCCGGCAGGGGGTGAAACAAGGGGTGCACGACAAACGCACAGCAATACGGAAATGACGATGACCACCATCCCCATCCACCCAGTACCGAACGCCGTACGCACCACCTGCCCCTACTGCGGCGTCGGCTGCGGCGTGCTGGCAACCCAGCAAGCGGATGGCAGCGTCAGCATTCAAGGCGATCCAACGCACCCCGCCAACGCAGGGCGCCTCTGCGTGAAGGGCTCCGCGCTGGGAGAAACCGTCAGCCTCGAAGGCCGCCTCCTGTATCCCGCCATCCGCCAACGCTCGCATGACCTCGACGCCCCCATCGCCCCGCTGCAGCGCGTGACATGGGATACCGCGCTCGACGCCGTCGCGCAGGGTTTCCGCCGCGTCATCGACGAACACGGCCCCGATGCGGTCGCGCTCTACGTCTCCGGCCAGTTGCTGACCGAGGACTACTACGTCGCCAACAAGCTGATGAAGGGCTTCATCGGCACGGCCAACATCGATACGAACTCTCGGCTATGCATGTCGTCGGCCGTGGCGGGCCACAAGCGCGCGTTCGGCGAAGACCTCGTGCCCGTCTGCTACGACGATCTGGAAACGGCAGAACTCATCGTGCTGGTCGGCTCCAACACGGCGTGGTGCCACCCGATCCTGTTCCAGCGCATCGTGCGCGCCAAGGAGGCGCGGCCCGAGATGAAGGTGGTGGTGGTGGACCCGCGCCACACGGCCACGTGCGAGCTGGCCGATCTGCATCTGCCCATCAAGCCCGGTACCGATGTGCGGCTGTTCAACGGCCTGTTGTCGTTCCTCTCGCGGCGTGGCGTGGTGGACAGGAATTTCGTCACGCTGCATACCAACGGCCCGGACGCCGCGCTGGAAGCCGCCGGCACCGAGAGCCACGATGTTGAAGCCGTCGCCAAGGCATGCAAGCTCAAGCTCGACGATCTGCTGACCTTCTACAGCTGGTTTGCCGATACCGAACGCACCATCACGGCGTTTTCGATGGGCGTGAATCAATCGACAGCGGGCACGGACAAGGTCAACAGCATCATCAACTGCCACTTGCTCACGGGCCGTATCGGCCGCGCGGGCATGGGGCCGTTTTCGATTACCGGCCAGCCGAATGCGATGGGCGGCCGCGAAGTGGGCGGTCTTGCCAACATGCTGGCCGCGCATATGGAACTGAACGAGCCTTCGCATCGCGACCTCGTGCAGGCGTTCTGGGGCGCTCCTCGCATGGCCGACAAGGTTGGGCTCAAGGCCGTCGACCTGTTCAATGCCATTGAAGACGGGCGCGTCAAGGCCGTGTGGATCATCGGCACCAATCCGGTGGTCAGCCTGCCTGATGCGGACCAGGCGCGCCGTGCGCTGGCCAAGTGCGAACTCGTCGTCGCTTCCGACATCGTTGAAGCTACCGACACGACCGTGCTGGCCGACATCCTGCTGCCGGCGCTCGGCTGGGGCGAGAAAGACGGCACGGTGACGAACTCCGAACGCCGCATCTCGCGCCAGCGCGCCTTTCTGCCGGCCCCCGGCGAGGCGCGCGCCGACTGGGACGTCATCGCCGACGTCGGTCGCCGCATGGGATACGACGGCTTCGATTTCAAAAGCCCCGGCGATGTGTTTGATGAACACGCACGCCTGTCCGCCTACGCGAACGATGCAAGCGGCATTCGCCGCGCCTTCCACCTCGGCGGCCTGGCGGGGCTGGATGCCGGTGCATACGACGGCATGTCGCCCGTGCAATGGCCCATCGCAACGTCGGGCAACAGCGAAGCGCGCCTCTTCAGCGATGGCCATTTCGCTCACGCCGATGGTCGTGCGCGTTTCGTGCCGACGCCTGCCCGCGCGCCGGCGCATGCGGTCGATGGCGACTATCCGCTCATCCTGAACACCGGCCGCGTGCGCGACCAATGGCACACCATGACGCGCACCGGTCGCGCCCCCAAGCTGGCCGACCACGTGCCCGAACCGTTCGTCGATCTGCACCCGCACGATGCGCTGCTGGCCGGCGTGCGCGAGGGTGGCCTGGCGCGCGTGTCCTCACGCTGGGGCAGCATGGTGGCGCGTGTGCGCATGACTGGCGGCATCGCGCGCGGCAGCGTGTTCGTTCCGATCCACTGGAACGGCCAGTTTGCTTCCGATGCGCGCGTCGGTGCGGTCGTCAATCCGGTGGTCGACCCGGTATCCGGCGAGCCGGAGTTCAAGCACACGCCTGTGATGGTCGAGCCGTTCGATGTGGCGTGGCACGGCTTTGTCCTCTCGCGCAGCGCACTCGACACCGACGATGCAACGTGGTGGACGCGGATTCAGGGCAAGCAATTCGTGCGCTATGAGCTGGCCGGCCGGCAGCAACTGGACTCGGTACACGATTGGGCGCGCGCGCTGCTTGGCGTGACCGATCCGCACGCCGACTGGCTTGAATACGAAGACGCCACCGCGCGTGTCTACCGCGCCGTACACGTGGTGGACGACCGCATCGAAGCCTGCGTGTTTCTTTCACCGCGCCCGGATCTGCCGTCGCGCAACTGGCTGGCAGGCCTGTTTGCGCAAGAGCGCCTGGAAGACGTCGATCGCGCGGGCGTGCTGCTCGGCCAGCCGATCGAAGCGGGCGTCGATGTGGGACCGACCGTCTGCTCCTGCTTTGGCGTGGGCCGCAACACCATCTGCGATGCGATTCGCATCAAGGGCCTGCAATCCACTGGTGAAATCACGGCCTGCCTGAAAGCGGGCGGCAATTGCGGCTCGTGCGTGCCGGAGCTGAAGCGGTTGCTCGTGGAGGCGCGCTTGCAGCAGGCGGCGTGACTGCGCGTCACGCTGCGAGCGATAGCGCTTTTATGCCCGGGTAATATTGACAATCAATTAAACCCGGGTAGAATGCATTCCTGTTGAAACTTCAGCAGGAGCGTTTCTCATGGATGCCGCAGCAACCCAAGCGTGCACGGCGTTTGCCGGCACGCAGCGCCTGGCAGCCGGGCGACGTCGCGGACGGGCCGTCAAGATCCACGTCGATGCACACCCCGAATCGCAGGTGCTGGTGTTCGACAACACCACCGCGCAGCCGGTGGAATTCGACTTGCGCGGCACGGTGGAAGACGTGCTTGCCCGCCTCGATCGCGCCGCGCCGTCTGCCACGCAACCCGCTGAACCCGAAAGCCGTCCGCGTGGCCCTGGCCGCCCAAAGCTCGGCGTGATTGCGCGTGAGGTCACCTTGCTGCCACGCCACTGGGACTGGCTGGCCGCGCAGCCGGGCGGGGCGTCGGTTACGCTGCGCAAGCTGGTGGAAGATGCACGCCGCGCCGCCGAAGGCGCAAACCGCCGACGCGAGGCCCAAGAGGCTGCTTACCGCTTCATGTCGGCCTTGGCCGGCAATGCCGCACGCTTTGAAGACGCCACGCGCGCCTTGTTTGCCGCAGATGCCACGGCGTTCGAATCCTTCACCCAATCCTGGCCCGCCGATGTGCGTGACTTTGCGCGCGAACTGGCGAGCCAGGCATTCCAACCTCAACAGGAGGCTGCATGACAGCGTCTGCTGCTCGCCCGTTGTGGCGAACGTTCATTGCGTTCCTCGGCCCGTTGATCCTGGCCAACATCCTGCAATCGTTGTCGGGCACGCTTAACAACGTCTATGTGGGGCACATGCTGGGCGTGAAGGCACTCGCCGCGGTGTCGGCGTTCTTCCCGATCCTGTTCTTCTTCATCGCCTTCATCATCGGGTTGGGGTCCGGTGCGGCGGTGCTGATCGGGCAGGCGTGGGGCGCCAAGAAGCCTGAGGCGGTCAAGACCGTGGCCGGGACAACGTTGTCGGTGGGCTTCATCGTGGGCCTGGCGGTGGCGCTGCTGGGTGGCCCCTTCGCCAACGCGCTGCTGGGGTGGCTCGGCACGCCGGCCGATATCCTGCAAGACGCCACGCTCTACGCCAGCGTCATGCTCTATGCCATGCCGG